>VOFC01004421.1_pt1 | contig 56101 bp, 93 predicted proteins | sample 5384161 | NCBI WGS metagenome assembly VOFC01 (sample SAMN12384722, study PRJNA508395) | human gut metagenome | isolation source: healthy gut B | host: Homo sapiens | reverse complement strand
GTTGTGTCAACTGGCAGATGCTTTGGTGCAATTGCCAACTTTACAATTAAGGATAGCTCTGGTAATGACGGTAGCTTGCTTTTATGTGACTATGCTTATGCAAATGCAGTAAATCAGAGTAAGGCCACTTCTTTAGCCAAAGAACCAAATCCAAGCAGTAATCGTCGTCGTGGTGTTGGAAATGGTATTTATACTTACATGTATGCCCCATCTTTAGAAGTAACCGCTTCCGGACGTAAATATATAGGTTATAAATATGGCGTTATGGAAAGTAACGAAAGTGGTTTTAAAGGACAGGATTTACGAATGATAAATGGGGATGGCCCCGGTGTATTATTAGGTGATTATGGAATTCAGTTAGATATGCGATTAACTGTAAAAATAGTACTGGAACTACAGGGGAATTTTAGAATTGCCCTTGGCAGTAATGGTAATCATTTTTACCCAATCATCAATAAAGATGGAGTTTCTTATTACCGTTCCAGTGATTCGGGAAGCAGAATGTTTAGCGATGTTATGGAAATCGATAATTTACCTAATGGCGCAACAGCAAGTGTAAACTTTTTTCACCGTTATTCCGGCAGGTTGTGACGCTCCAGCGGTTGTCTGCGCGTACAAAATCTAAAATCACTTTGGATATTGCCTATTTGGTGACAACGGATGTCACCAAATAGGCGTTTTTTTTAGATTACAACAGTATTTTTGTAACAATATTTATAATAATCTATACCATCTCCTGTCAATTCTTGTGTATACCATTCGCCAGTGGCTGGGTCTTGATAGCTGCAAAAATCGTTGTGTTTCAGTTCCACAATATAGTTACCTTTGGAGGCATTTTTCCAAAAATCCAAGTCAAGGACATACTCATAAAAATAGGATTTATTTATTGTGCCTGAAAACGTTGGAAGTAGAAAGCGGTATAATAATTCTTCTTGACTCTCAATTTTCTGATAAATGAGATACTCTAAACCATCCATTTTATCAATGTAAATATCTTTTTTGGTTGCATTATAAATACGGATTAGTTCGCTGTTTTTTGTCTTTATTTACTGTGCCTTTTGTGATTTCTCCAAGATACAACTGCCCAGAATCAGAAGAACGTTGTCCAAACCAAAATTCTGTAATTTTCCACTTCTCCGGATTTTCCAGCTTTACCTTCTTATTATCAATAACAAGCCCTTCTTGCTGGTTGAACCGATAGTCCCAATCAAACTCATTGACGGCGAAGCGCCAAGTCAGCGGAAAAGTAGGTCACATCGCGGAACACCAGCAACGGATATTCCTCTTTGCTGTTATCGATCACCTTGCCGTTGACGGTGATTTTCCGTCGGCCAATTTGGCAGTCTGCTTTCTGGCGTTCTTGCTGTTGTTCACTTCCCGCAGATATTCATAGAAGTAGCCCTCGTTTTTGTCAATAACCAAACCGGTGTCGGCAGTCCAGTCAGTCTTTAAGCCCAGCAGTCGGCAATCGTAATAGGTCATGGGGAAATAGGTGATGTCCTTGTAGACAAGCAGCGGATACTTGCTGTAATCGTTGCCGGTACTCTGTCCGTTCAGCGTCACGCTGAAAGACGGCAGCACCTGCACCGTATCAGCAGCCAAAGTCTGCGGCGTGGGAGGTAAAGTCAGCAGAAACGCCGATAAAGAGTTGTAGCCAGTAATTTTTTTGCGCATAGAGAAGCCTCCTTGTGAAGTTTTATTTTTGCAAATACAAATTATAATTTCAGTATACCACACTCATCATTTTCTTCGTAAAAGCAATTAACCCTCCATACACCATTTCATTTTGAGTTGCCTAACCAAAAACATTTTTTCATCATACAGACACTACTCAGCAAGTACAGAATTAACGCCAACCTAAAATTGAAATGTGTTTATCTAAAATCTATCTTTTCTAAAATTTCTTAAGACTCTACGTTTACAAACTACTCCCTAAATCTCTTTATATTATATGTAATCACAAATTGGCCAAGCAGTGACTGCAAAAAATAATTCAAACTTTAAAGGAGAAATTTGTATGGCATTTGCTTTAATGACAACTAAAAACACTTTTACTGTAGGAGATGGAATTATTGGAATTGCTGACAACAGTGGTACATGTAGCGTTTCTCGTAATACCGCGGAGAAATTTTTCTATAGTAACAATCAGAGAATCTTAAAAATGGGTACAGTTTAGCTGATGACGGCTATTGGTTAGCACGAGAATTAATTAGTGGTACCGGACATTTATATACTTGGCATATTAATAACACTGGGAAAAACAATTCATTCTAATATTCTTTTATACAATCCTGGTTCTACTAACGTTACCATTACTTTTTAGTAATATTGGCTTAACAAACGGAGCAAATTCAGATCGTAACGCATGGATTAATTATTACAATAATACCAGTGGAAATAAAATTTTCACCTTGAAACCACAACAGTTTTTAAGTCCAGATGTTTTACAAAGTACGGTGACAAATGGAAAAATGTTTGGCAAAATTGCACGTTTCAGTATTTCTGGTGGCAATTTATATATTTACGATTTGGCTTATGCTACCAATTCTGGTGGTGCTACTGCTCCTGCACCTAAAGATGAATCTATTTCCAGAACGCGTGGTTTAGGACAAGGTTTTTATGAAACAATGAATGTAATTTTAACATTAACTGATAACGCAGCTACACAATCTTTTTCTTTTAGGTGGTATCAATGGAGCTGCTAATAATAAAAATGACTCTTTTTAATGGTAATGATTTAATTTCTATTAAAGATTCTTCCCCATCACCCAATTTATCTCATTATTTATACGGCAATTATGGTGTTCAGATGCGAATAAATTTAACTATTGATAATCAATGTAAAGTAGGAAACAACGGCAAAAAGGTTCGTATTTTTATGGGAACTTGGGTAAGCGCAGAAAATAATGGTGGATTTGTTCCTTTCTGCCGATATGATAAGAAATTTTATTCTGCTATTACAGGAAATGCTGGCGCGCGAACTTATGTAGATGTTTTGTACAACGATGCTATGCCAACTGGGAAAAGTACTGTTACCTTTGATATGATAGTGCCAGCGGCTATTTCAACTGCGCCAGTTATCGTTGGGGCTCGTTGGGTGTAATGTGATATCGTATAAATAATCAAATACTGATAAACGCTGGGATAATTCAGTAAAATATCTGAAATATCCCAGCAATTTTATTTTATAATTACAGTACAATCTTGTATGATAACAAATTTCAAATTTTCGATTAGATTGTACGGCTGCAATTTACCAGACTCATCGTAATAATAAACGATATCTTGCGGGAAACCAACTTTCAGCCGGTAACTTCCATTTTGTAAAGTCGGTGAATTCCAATAAGGAATATATGTGTTGATATGATAGACTGCTTCTCCTTTTACCGTACCATAAAATGTTGGCAGTATTTTTTCGTAAACCAATTCTTCACAATTTTCTATCAAACGATAGATTTGATAAGAAAGCTGAATTTTCTGGTAGTTTTTTTGAGATAGGGATAGATCCATAAAACTTATCCATCCCGGTTGCAAAACATTTTTGGGTTCTTGTTGTAAAATGGTATGATCAATAGAAATCACATCTTGTGCTCTGCCAATTTGAATGATGTACCAGCCATCGCCCATTCCAGTAACGCCGGCCGTATATTCCTCATTCCATTCTCCATCTTCCGGATTTTCCAGCTTTACCTTCTTATTATCAATAACAAGCCCTTCCTGCTGGTTGAACCGATAGTCCCAGCTAAACTCATTGACGGCGAAGCGCCAGGTCAGCGGAAAATAGGTCACATCGCGGAACACCAGCAACGGATATTCCTCCTTGCTGTTGTCGATCACCTTGCCGTTGACGGTGATTTTTCCATCGGCCAGTTTAGCAGTCTGCTTTCTGGCGTTTTTGCTGTTGTTCACTTCCCGCAGATATTCATAGAAATAGTCCTCGTTTTTGTCGATAACCAAACCGGTATCAGCAGTCCAGTCGGTTTTTAAGCCCAACAGTCGGCAATCGTAATAGGTCATGGGGAAATAGGTGATGTCCTTGTAGACAAGCAGCGGATACTTGCTGTAATCGTTGCCGGTACTCTGTCCGTTCAGCGTCACGCTGAAAGACGGCAGCGTCACCTGCACCGTATCAGCAGCCAAAGTCTGCGGCGTGGGAGGTAAAGTCAGCAGAAACGCCGATAAAAAGAGTTGTAGCCAGTAATTTTTGCGCATAAGAAAGCCTCCTTACATTCCGTTTTGCAAATACAAATTATAATTTCAGTATACCACATTCATCATTTTTTTCATAAAGCAATTAACCCTTCATACACCATTTCATTTTGAGTTGCCTGTCAAAAACATTTTTCATCATACAGAGATTACTCAGCAAGTACAGAATTAACGCTAACCTGCAATCGAAATATGTTTATCTAAAATCTATCTTTTCTAAAATTTCTTAAGACTCTACGTTTACAAACTACTCCCTAAATCTCTTTATATTATATGTAATCACAAATTGGCCAAGCAGTGACTGCAAAAATAATTCAAACTTTAAAGGAGAAATTTGTATGGCAAGTTTAATGACAACATTAGTTAATACGAATAAACTCGGAACTAGTTTTTTTTCAAACCAAAAATGACCTACAAAGACCGCTGCAGCGTAGCTCGCACAGAAACGGAAGGGATTTTTTATTGTAATAATCCCGAAAAGTCAATTTAGAAGATTTAGCTGACAGTGGAAAGTACCTAACTTATAATGGGGTAAAAGCAATGGCCAGTTATATACCTGGCACCTTAATAATACCCCAAAAACAATCAGCTCAGTTATTTTAGTTTACAACCACAACGCTTTCCCAATCAAAGTTTCTTTTTTACAAATATCGGATTAACCTGTTTGCCGGATGGAAATGATAAAGCCGCCTGGGAAAGTTATTATACTGGCACAAAATCAGAAACAAAAGAAATTCCTGCTCAAGGTTATATGAGTATGCTGGTACAAAACAATATTTCAAAAGGATATGTTTTTGGGAAAATAGCACGGTACAGTATCACCAATAAAAATACCGGTGCGGCTGCTACTGCATTCTTCTATGATTTGGCTTACAATTTGAGTCAAAATTCAGGGAATGCCCATGCCTTTGCTGCAAGTGATGATCCTAGAGATGAAGATCCTAGTAGTACCAAAAAAATTCCAGAAGACGGGGGGTTGGCAACGGATTCTATAATTATTTAACTATTGGAACTGCAAGCAAGCCAGTTGAGTTAACAGATAGTCGAAGGGAACGTGCTGCTACAATCGGTGGAGTGAATGCACAAAGTACAGCTTATCCTATCACAGGTGATATTTATGATTCCTTTAATGGACAAGATATGGTCATCATTACCGGAGGAACCGGTGATAAAAATAACGGTTCATTGAAAAACAACGATAGCGGCTATTTATACGGCTCTTATGGAATGCAGATGCGCGTTACCATGACTGTAAAAACAGCAGCAACCGCGCTCGGGAAATCCGTATCTTTTGGATGCAACCCTGGTAATGATAATAAATTCCCAGTATTTGCCCGTCTTGATAAAAAGTTTTATACAATAAATACACCTGTTCCTGACGGCAATCTTCGTGACATGATCACATTAGGGACTGTGGCTGCTGGTACAACACAGACCATTACCTTCGACACTGTTAATTTAGCCCAATCTGCTGCGCCATTCTATATTGGAGCCCGTCTTGTCTAAAATACTGCCAGTTACAATTATTTTTTAGGAACACCTCTAAGGTCTGGGACATTTTTTGAAAAAGCGTCCCAGACTTTTTGTGTAGTCACTCAATAATCTGAAACTCGAATTCTTCAAAATGTGCATCAAAGTTCCTCAAATCGGATCCATTCAATGGGAACATTCGCATCGTGTTATCCTCAGAATCGTAGTAATTAAAATAGTCTGGATGTTGCATGCTTACCTTATATGTGCCAGTCGACAAATTTTTCTGAAGCAGAAAACCTGTAGTAAAGCCATAACTAGCTGCATAATAATGCCTATCCCCATTAAAAGGCGGCAACAAATAACGGTATACCAGTTCTTCATGATTCCCAACTTGTTTATGAATTTGATATTCCATACAAGCGTCCACAAATTTTTTGGGCAGGAGAACAACTCTCCCACAAAATATGAACTGTTAGGTTACTATCCAGCGTGCAAAAATCAGACACAGCATTCAAATCAGACACATCGATATAGTCCTCTAGATTTTGACTTATGTTTCTCAATTCTTCCACAGATAATAATTTCCCATGATTGAGCTTCTCCAGTGTATTTCGATAGTTTTCTAGTTCTTTCCATGTTCGAACGATTTTGATACTGCTGTCTCCATAGAGTCTGGGATTCTGATCAGATTCAATATATATAGATAAACCAGGCCGATCCTTGGTTTTTACTGTTATATCATCATTCAAATGCCACTTTTCTGGATTCTTCAGCTTTACCTTATCATTATCAATAACAAGTCCTTCTTGCTGATTGAACCGATAGTCCCAGCCAAATTCATTGACGGCGAAACGCCAGGTCAGCGGAAAATAGGTCACATCGCGGAACACCAGCAACGGATATTCCTCCTTGCTGTTGTCGATCACCTTGCCGTTGACGGTGATTTTTCCGTCAGCAATTCTAGCAGTCTGCTTTCTGGCGTTTTTACTGTTGTTCACTTCCCGCAGATATTCATAAAAATAGCCCTCGTTTTTGTCGATAACCAAACCGGTATCGGCTGTCCAGTCAGTCTTTAAACCCAGCAGGCGGCAATCGTAATAGGTCATGGGAAAATAGGTGATGTCCTTGTAAACAATGAGGGGATATTTACTGTATTCATTGCCGGTACACTGTCCGTTCAGCGTTACGCTGAAAGACGGTAGCGTCACCTGTACCGTATCGGCTGCCAAAGCTGGCGGCATAGGCGACAGTGTCAGCAGAAATGCCGCTAATAAAGTTGTGGTGAGTAATTTTTTTTTGCACATAGAGAATCCTCCTTATGAATCTTATCATTTCACAAATCAAAATATATTATTAGGATACCCTAGCTTTAGACTTATATAGAGCTGTTGTCCTTACTAATATCTGTTACTTTACAGGCTAATCCACAAATAATTTTCTGATCCGCTGAAAAAATTTCATTTTCAGGATAAAACAGCAGGGCTGTTGCCTTCATAGCTCTATCTGCTACTTTTGCAACAGCCCTTGTTCTCATTCAATAATGCTTGCTTTTTGGTCTATAATTTCATATCATACTTTCTTTTTTAGACGATATAGCCCCCACAGATTGCATGATAAACTCAAAATTATTTGTCCAACCGATAGTATGATGAATCTATATTTTTATACTCTATCATAAAGATTGGCATCAGACTATATAAAAAAATGAGCGTAAATAGGCTGTAATATAGCCCTATAGTATAAAGAAACTGTTTTTCCTTTTTGTTTAGTTTCTCACCAATACTCCCCAAACCAGCCATAACAAATGCTAGAAAAATATTTATTTCAAAGGATAATAAACACCAAGCTGGTTCTTCTTTTGCCCACAAAAACAAAAAAGAATCGGGATAATTACGAAACACAAAAAAACAATTTTTTCTTTCCATACGCTCCGGCCCTTCAATTAGTTAGAGTTATCCGGTTTTTCTGGAACTGCAATATAAGATACCGGCACATCTCTTTTTTGCGCCCTTTGCTCAGCATTTGGATAGTTATAGATATCTACAAAATCAACTACATCTATTTGTGTTGCTTCTGCAATAGCTGCATTTGTAGTTTCAATAGTGATAGCAAAAACTTGAGAATTATTTTTGTAATTCAATAATTCTTGCTTCATATCGTCGTCTTGTTCTTCTTCTATCATGTCATCAAAATTCTTTGCAACTCGTTCTGAAACAGTTCCATCTCCTGCTTTACCAATAATGGTTCTGCCATCCACATTCGGAATTCCTAAAAAATTTGCTTCACTTCACAGTTACCTAATGTAGCTACAAAGGAATCCACAGCTTCTACTGTTAAATATTGATTAAAAAGTAATCAAAGCTGTTTCCTGTGCCAGTGGTGCTTCCTCTCCATTTTCCATAATCAATTCTGTTCGCTCATTGATAAAAGAACCTCTTGTAAGCGCATGGTTTTGACTCACTGCACCGACAAAAACTTTTACACCATCTTGTTCAGTTACAACATTTGTATCTGCTAATACAGCCATGCCTCCCACTGTAAAAAGATATTAATAAGGTTCCTGCAATAGTTGCTAATTTCCATTTTTTCATTTTCTTATGCCTCCTTTACTTTCTACTCCACGATGCACTACGTCCAAATGAAAGTTTATTACTCAACCACTGTTCATATCGTAATGGCAATCCATCTCCCTTTACCGCATTCCAATTGCCATATTCAGACTCTATCAATGCCTGACAATTATTATTGGCAGCAGGGTTTGCTGTTAAATATAACGTGCCACTATATGCTTTTTTCTGCTACTAAATCAGAACAACGGCAACAACCAATTGATACATCATCAGTATCAAATTCGTAATATGCTGACGGAAGCGTTGTAACAAGATTTGCTCCCGTATTTTTTATATATTGAAGACGGATTTGTCGCAGTGTTTCCAACGTATGGACGGAATTCTAATTCCCAACAACTAGTATTAATGAATTTCGGAATTTGCGTTACATCCCATTTCATATTAAATCCTTGCACATGAGTTTTTTTCAAATAAAACTGTTGCCTGATATGGGGTATACCAACCATTTCCCCCATGCATCTGCTGTTGCTGCCATTGCTGGTACTCCAACTGAAAACGCAATTGCTACAGTGGATATTATTGCAGCTATTTTTTTCAATCCCTTTCTCATTTAATTTTCCTCTCTTTCTCTACTATCTTAGTTATTTGTTTACTCGGCCTAGTAAAATTCCAGAAAGCTTTCTGATTTCTTTCAGTATATCTAACGCTAACAAAAAAACATTCTTATTGCAGATTTAGTATAAATTTAAGCAGAATTAACGTTATCATTTAATTGCTTTTTCTGTTTATTTATTGACATAAAATAAGAACAATCTATAGTATCGTTATTATGATATATATTGACTGTTCTTCTTTTTTTGCTCTGCTTATTTAACATTTTCAGTAATTCTTCTAAATATATATTGCATTCTGCTTCATTTCCTATATCATTTCACAAATAATTAATATAAAAAGTTAACATTATTGGTATTGTAACAAAGATAGACTTTGTATTCCTGTAACAATCAAGCGAAAAATTAATGATATACACCATACTTGAGAAATTTAAATATCAAGAGTCCGCAGATTTTTTAAAGAAAATTTTTTAATTCTTAAAGTAGACCTATCTATTATAAAAATGCACCTTAAAAATAACAATGACAAAATATCTGTTTTTATTCCTATAGAGTTCAATGTTTATTTCTGCACAAAAACTGTAAAAAATGCATCATAATACTACAGAATAAAAAGAAGTATTAAAATGTCACTCGTAATCAAGGATATAATTTGCGCAAATATATCGTATACACTAAGCTCTGTTAAGAAATATAACTGAATAGCATCAATTGATGGTGTAATTGTTTATATATTTCAACTTAACAGAACAAATTTATTATTTAGGAGATGAGTATATTGAATCATTTATCAAAAAAATTAATTTCCCTTTTTTAATCTTTTTCATGTGTATCACATTCACTATTCCTGCTTTTGCTGAAACTGATATTCTTTTTTAAACCCAGAAATATCTACAAATGAAATCGTTCAAGACGCAGAAATTATTTCTATCGAAACGATTCCTTTAGACAATCTTGATTCTTTGGAGACAACATCTTATAATGATATCAATGATTTTACCAGATTATCTGAAAAAATCCTTTGATGATGAAATTCCTAATCTGCTTCAATCTACCACTCGTGGAATAACAGGCTTAGTTACTGTAGGATTTTCTTCTTGTGACGATAAAACTATTACCATTTCTTTTTTACTCAATGCTTCAACCTCAAGTGTACGTACGACCCAATTTAAAATTAACCGTTTCAGGAAATGCTTTTAATGGTCCTTATGCTGTTACTCATAATATTGGGAAAACTACATGGCCTATTGGCCTTACCAAAGTAACAATAAAAAATCCAACCAAATCACATGCTCTGAAAAATTATCTCTTACGGGACAAGTTGCACCAAGTGAAGGTATGTTCGAAATCATGAAACCAGCCGACAACCATAGGTCACTAACACAGCGTGTATTAGATCAATGGAATCGTGGTACTTTTTCAACTGTGGAAGAATCTTTAAATTACCATTTTTACCATCACCAAAATGACACATATATTCAGCCAATAACTACAATTGTTGACTATTGCAAATCCGCTTTACAATTTTCTAAATACCTGCATATGAAAAAATTCCAGGCAACTATGATGCTCACCGCGATCCAGGTGTATACAAATATAAAATTGGAAAAGTATACATCATTGCAAAAGGGACTCTTGAAAAAAGCATCTGGCCCCATTTATAGTTATGGTGGAAACTAACTTGTTAGATCAATAAGAAAAAGGTGTAATAACTTAATATTAGGTTATTACACCTTTTAGAGGATTTATGAACAATTATATTGAATTAGAAACAAGAATTTATATTCACCCAAAACAAAGCCGCTATTTTGATGTTTATCCAGAAACAGCAATTCCTTTTGAACATCAAAAACCCTCACGCTAAAATCGAATTATGCGAGGTAATTGATTTAGGCAATGACTATGCAATGATTCCTCTACAAATTTATATAACAGGTGACCCTTTTTTGTATAAATTAGTTGCAATCATTGATTACGTGAAATGTGATACCCTTTGCATCCCCTTTAGTAGAAAATAAACGCACAAAATATTCGTACTTATCAAAATGACTAAAGACGGGAAAGTATTTGTTCCAAAATTTGAGCGAATAGATACTACAAATTTAGATTTTGAAGTAAATAAAAAAGTAGAATATCAATTACTAGACATTACGCCAAAAGGGAATTACACTAGAAGCTGTTTTCTGCTATTGATTTAAAAGAACATTTTCTGTTATTGAGGTGAATACCTTATGATTTCACTTTGTTTGAAAAAAGTTTCTATGCATCGGTAGAATGAACGGGGCCTTGATCCCATGACTACCAACCTGGTAGTGGCCGACGCTGAACGGGGCGATAAAACAATCTGTCTTGCTGTCACACCTGCTATGAAAAAACTGGGTATCAAAAACCGCTGCCGCGTCTTTGAAATCCCTAAGAACGTACAATACATTATGGCTGAACCTCGCATGAAATTATACATTGACTATGCGGCTGCGATTTATGGCATCTATCTGAACTATATTTCCAAAGACGATATTCATGTCTACTCCATTGATGAATCCTTTTTGGACGCAACCCCTTATCTCAAGCTCTACCATATGACAGCTAATGAACTAGCAAAAAACATCATGCAGGATATTTTGCGGCAAACCGGCATTCGTTCCACCTGCGGTATCGGTACCAATCTTTATCTGGCCAAAATAGCGCTGGATATTTTGGCCAAACACGCTGATGATTATATCGGTTACTTAGATGAAAGCCTGTACCGCGAAAAGCTCTGGCAGCACAAACCGCTCACCGATTTCTGGCGTATAGGCCCCGGCATTGCTCGTAAACTGGCCAATTACGGCATCAACACCATGGAAGGTATTGCAACATCTAACGAAGATTTTTATACCGACTGTTTGGCATTGACGCTGAACTACTAATTGACCATGCCTGGGGCCGGGAACCGACCACCATTGCCGACATCAAAGCCTACACACCGAAAACAAATTGTATAACCAGTGATCAGGTGTTAATGAGGGATTACGATTTTGCCGAGGGTCTATTAATTATTAAAGAAATGGCCGACCTACTCTGCCTTGATTTAGCAGCGAAGGAAATGGTCACAAAATCCATCACGTTACAGGTTGGTTATGCCAATCATTTAAAGCTGGAACCTTCTCACGGAACTGCTGCACTCAGCACCGAAACCAATTCAGACCACATCATTTGTCCGGCAGTGGAAGCGCTTTACAAGCGGATTGTCAATCCCCAGTATCAAATCAGGCGCGTCAATATGAGCTGTAACAATGTGCGGCCAGAAAAATATCGGCAGATTACTTTGTTTGACGACACTGCACAGCTAGAAAAAAAGTCATAAGGTGCAATCGGCTGTGTTAGATATCAAGCAGAAATACGGCAAAAACGCTATTTTGAAGGCCATGAATTTAGAACAGGCAGCAACTACCAGAGAGCGAAACCGGCAGATTGGAGGGCATAAAAGTGGGGATTAACCTAAGACAGAAGATGCCCGTTTCCGAACGAGCCAAACAATTCATGCCCTTTGCGGCTTTGAAAGGATTACCGGAAGCATTGACCCAGATGGAACGAGAACATAATGCAAAGTCCAAAAAGGAATTATCCGAAGAAATGACTGCTGAGCTGAATAACAGCCTGTTATCACTACAACCGGGATGCCAAGCCACCATTCGCTATTATAAAGCAGGACATGAACATCAGATTACCGGTAGTGTAACGAAGCTAGACGCCACCTTCCGGTATTTGTTGGTGGATGGTACTCTGCGGATTGCTTTTGATGATTTATTGTGGGTTGAAAAGGTGTGACCAGAATAACGAGTGTGTGAACCCTATGATACTTGTTAAGGCTGGCGGCTTTTCATGGAGCTGTCAGCCTTATTATATATCATCCCGGGAGCGTGTATGTCAAGAGCGGGCGATGGCTATCCTCCCGCTCAGGCCTCCTTTTTGTATTCGCCCTTCGTACATGATGCTTAGTTCCCCATATACCTGGCCCCAGTTGCGGAGCAACATCGTCCACTTTTTCATAGCCTCGAATGTGGCCCTTTCAAAAGTGCCGTGTCACTGGGGAACACGTTTCTCTAGCGGTTCAGCTTCCGGTAAGTGGAATTCAGAGATTCTATGGAGTTCTTCATATAGATGACCTTCCCGACCTCCTCCTGAAAACTTGAAGATCTGTTTCCACTCATCTATGAACATTGTACTTTCTGCTATTTGTTCTAAAGCTATAACTGCTGTATTATATGTCAAAGGACTTTTTTTGTGAAAAAAATAGCGCACCGCATATTTAGTAAAATCCAGAATGTTGTTATCGTCCATCCAGACGGTTAGAAATCCAAAGCAGAGTGTGGCGACAACCGGCAGTAAAAGCTGAAACTGCGCCAACAGCACAATGAATAGCAGGGCGATCACGCCCAGGATCGCAAACTCCCTCAGGCTCCACAGCCACATATTAGCGGCGGCCTTCAGATTCTGCGGATACAAGTATTGTGTCATGAGATTCCTCCAGTTCTTAACAAAAAAGACACCGCATTTTAAACGGCGTCACAACTCTGATATTTGATTATTACATCGTAAGCGTTGGCCCACCCTGCTCCGGCATCTCCTGAGCCACCATTTCATAAGCGGGCCGGAGGATCAGATCAAGCCTTGCTGCGATATAGCTCTTATAAAAAATTGCCTCTGCAGATCCGTCAAATATGGAACTTCGTCAATAAATTCCCCGATCTGCTCCATGTCTACTCTCTCATAGATTCGCCTGATGGCCTGACCGCAATCCTCGTCCTCTGCACGGAGCAGGAAATCATAGTAATTGATTTTCCGTCCCTTCTGCTTGAGCGCAGAGGTAGGAAAACGGAAGCTCCTCATATCCCGCTCTGCCGGATCGGTCAATACCTTACGCATCACTTCCTCATCTGCTTGGGGCAGCAGACAGTTTCCGCAGTCAAAAACCGGAGCAATACTGCTCTTTTTCTCTGCCGGATCATAAAGGAATCCACAATTCCCATTGTGGCGGTCAAAATTCCCAAGCAGCGCATCTGCCGCAAACATATCCCAAAAATGAGCCTTTAGCCGGACAGAATCAACGAATTGCTGCTTGTCGATGTTTTCCAGAACATCCTCCAGTTCTGTTCCGCTCCCGTTGGAGTCAGAATCCAGGATGGTGTTCTTAATCGAACAAAAATCAAAAAGCTGCTTTCCTTCTGCTGTAAAGTCCAGGCAGCCGCCTGCAGTTTGTGAAATCAATGGGTTTATTCATATCCGCGTTCCCTCCACAAATATTTCCGCCGCAGGTATTCTGCGTGTTCCGGCGTGATCACGCCGTCATTGATCTGTGCAATATTGATGCTGCCATACAATTCTCCCCACAAACAGTCCAAGTAGGATACGCCTTTTTTCAGACCGTCCTTGTATGCATCCAGATCATGCTGCAGGTATTCCGGCAATCCCTGCTCCTAGGTTTGTTCTCTTTCTGTCGCCCGGATTCCATCCTCTGTCAGAAGCTCCATGGGAACGTCAAGCGCCCTTGCAATCTTATAGATGGTTTCAGCCGAGCACTTTTCCAACCGGGTCTTGCCGCTGCAGATATCACTCAGCGTTGCATGGGGAATACCTGCTTCCACTGCAAGACGGTATTTTGTCATATTTTTCTTTTTCAACAGTGTGTCCAGAAGCATCATCCTCATTCCCTTCGATACCATTATATCGGCATACCGAAATAATAGCAAGAAGGGATCGGAGGATTTACAGGAAAATTTTTGCATAGGCTCATAGGAATGCTACATGGACATTGTCATGGTTTCTTCCGTTCCTTCCGTTTTCATTCGAATATAGTTTGAGTCGAACAAATCTCTTTGCATATCTATGATTTCCTGATCGAGCAGTTCATCAGCGGCATAGACTACGCCGCCAATGGAAAGGAATTGTTTGCTCCCATTAAGCAGCGCTTTGCCATCCCCCGATGTAATACGAATATTGCCGTTTGGCGTCATGATCTCAAAAACAGCAGTGGGATTTTTTATCAGCTGTCCCCTGACAGTTTTCGTAAACCGTTCCTGTTCTGCTTCCCATGCCGCCATGTTTTTTTGATACCGGCTGAAACAATCGGAGTAAAACGTTCTGCATCCTCGCAGATATCTTTGAATCGCCTACCGAAGTCCTCGATTAATGACAAATCATTTGCATAGCAGAAAAAACAACTCCTGCTTCGCAGTCAAACACAATATTTTTGATATTGGGATCCTCTTTAAACATTTCACGAAATGCTGCCTCCCATTCGTAGCCGCTGCCATGTGTTTTCAGCCCATTTTCGCTATATGCACCTTCTCCAATTTTCTCTGCGTATGCATCGAAGGCGTCTTGACAATATTGGTCATATTCGCCGCTCAAAAAAAGCAAGGGGCAGGCACAAACTGAATGCTCCATCATCATGATCTACGATATAAAAAAGGGCGTTTGTTCTTGATTGAATTTCTCAATCCTTTGCTTCATTTCCATTACTCTTATCACCTTTCATCATACGATATTCGTTACAAATTTCTTATATTTTCTTCCCAATAACAGAAATGACGAGAACGCTCGCTGCGTTACCCGCCATCCTATAGATTCGTTCGCCTGTTGCTGTGCTTTATCGAATTGTTCACAAACAGCACCCTGCAAGATACACTAGCGAGTGATTGTAGCTAAAAAGATGTAAAACCATATCCAGTCATAAAAACAACTTGACAAACTCCGCTCTCAGAGTGACTAATCGTACACACTACATTTGAGAGGAGCGTCTTTATGTCAGACGATTACCAAACCATCAAAACCACCGCCAACAACCGCAAGGAACTGGTAAGGGCTATCAGTGCATATACCGGTGAAAAAGCCCGATATATTGGCCCGCCTACCTTTGCCTATACGGTAGGTCCTTATTTCATTTACTGTGATTGTTCCATCACAGCAGCTTCCTGTCATTGTTCCAAAGACTTTCTGTCTTTTTCTTTCCGGGCAGGGATTTCTGGCTCAACAAACACTGCAGGTTCAATTTCCCATTGCACACTTGGAAGGAAACACCTTAAAAATCTTGTTTTCATGCTTCACAGCAAGCAATATTTGTTGAACCGAGCTATCGGCAGTAACTGTTTTTCCATCAGCGACAAACTCATTACGGATTTACAAACTGTGCAGCCGATTCAGCAAGACTCCTTCCTGAAGATTTTTCAAATCCACAGTACACACTGCCAGGGAATTTCCTGCAAGGATTCTGTACTCATCCTACAATTTCCAGCGTCTAATGACGCCGCACAAAATCAGGCTTTTACCGATTTAGCTGCAGCTATGGTCGAAAAGCCGGGGAAAGTAAGCGCATCTCTCCAGTTGCATATAAACCGGAAAATGAAAAATATTATTTTCGCGTGTGGCTCATCCAGCTCGGATTATCCGGCCCTTCCCACAAAGCCACCAGAAGTATGCTCATATCTCATCTCAAAGGCAATTCCGCTTTTCGCACACAGGAAGAAGCCGACGCCTTTTATGCAAAGCAAAAGCTGCAACGCACCCTGCAGAAAAGGGAGGCAATCATGAACCAATCACTTTAAAATCATAGACAGCGTTTCCAAACTAATCGGAAGCGCTGTTATTGTTCTGTCTGCAGCTATACACCAAACCCCTTTTATTCTTCATACCATACTTTCTTCTCTGTTTACAGGGTTTCTTAAATTGGGAAGTTCACCTTCTCAGGTCATCCTGAACCATACCATGGTTCAGCAAATACTTAGACTTCCCCTGTCGCACCCTATAAAGTAAGGTAGACTTTCCGCCATTCTTCCGGTAGCGCTGCGTCTTTTCCAGATACCCATGCCGCTCTAAATCCTGAATGGCTCGTTTCACCGTACTTCTGGAAATACTCAGCTCTCTGGCTATAGTATTGATGGCCGGAAAGCAATAGCCTTCCTGATCTGCCCGATCAAATAAATAAAAATATACCACTTTTGCTCTGCTGGGTAAGTCCGCTCCATAGATGGAAGAAAAAAATAACTCATGGCCGTTCACCTCCCCCTTCTAATCTACCCGCACGCCGGGCTTTCTCCGCTCTCTCAGCTTGGCCAAAAAAGGGGACTAAATCTTCTGCCGCTTCCGGCTCTGCCTTTCTTGGCGGATACCGCTTCAAAAGGTTTTCTTCCAGCTCTTCTTTATCAGCATATTGCACCACCCGGTTAGCCTGCTCTTCTACCACATAATCCTCAATGGGCTCAATGCCCCATTTTAAGAACAGCCGCAATTCTGTCTGCATCGGATGACAGCCTGTTTTCGCTAAAATAAAATGACCTTTCGGCAATAGCTTCAACTCATCGGTGGTAATCAAGGGTCTTTGTATCATCTGCAGGGATTGGGAAGGGTCTTGCTTTCCTTTACTGATAGAGCCGGATAGTACTGTCTGATTGCCCAGATGACGGGATAAGGCTTCCGCGGAGCTGCTGGTAGGCGCAAAGCCACCGAATAATACCAACTGGCAGTTGTCAGTGATAATATCCGCTCCTTCTTTGCTATAATTTTTTCCAACTGCGCAAAGGATTGTATGATAGCTACAATAGATACCCGACGGGATCGGGAGGCGCTGAACATCATCTCCATATTCTGTATTTTAGGAATCGTACCGATTTCATCAAGAAACATGACCACCCGGTTATCCAGTTTACCGCCCTTTTCATCAGCAACCGTTAAAATCTCCCGGTAAAACTCCTGCAGAATTAAAGAAATCAATGGATATTTGGTCGAATCTTCTTCCGGCATCACCAGAAAAATTGCAGATTTCTTTTTTTACAAAATTCTTCGGCGTCGATGATACTGTCAAAGCAGAGAATCTGCTCCAATTCACTATCTAAAAAGGTATTCAGACGGGATAGCACCGTAGATAAAACAGAAGCCATGGCCTGCTCCGAGGTATTTAAAGCAGCGCCAGCCAGCCAACGGGCCTTATGCTCTGCGGGCAGCTTATCAATTAACAATTGGAACTGACTTTTTCCTTTCACATTGGAGGGGCCAATCAAATCCTGTACAATTTTAAACACACTGACAATATGCCGCTTTTCCGGCGGGCATAACTCTGCAATCAATAAGATCGCCGCCGTCAATAACCCTTCCGCTGCGTCGTAAAAATAGGCGTTCTGTCCATGGTCTGTCCCCTCACCCATCGAGGAAATCACAGTCTTTGCGATAATCTTGGCATATTTTTCAGATTTCGCTTTATAAGCTAAATTCTCCGGACTTTCTTTGAACAAATCCATATACTTATTGACCAGATGCAAAAGATTATTGCCATGGCTTCGGGTGGGATTACGCAGATCAATCACCCCAATGTGATACCCATAGTATTTTCTGCAATGCTTCCATAAGTACGAAATAAATCGCCTTTGGTATCGGTGCTGATAAAACTCATCCCCGCTGCACAGGCATATTCCATGTTAGGATATAAAAAAGTTGGCCGTTTTCCCTACACCGGCAGCCCCAATCATCAGCATGTGTACATCGCTCTCATCAATATAGGCAGTCACTTTGTTTCTATGCCAGCTGCTTCCCACCAGAAGTCCCTGCGCCTTGGGCAGATTTTTTCCGTCTCTCCATGCTCTGCTCTCATAAGGCAGCGCGAGAAAGGTATCCCGGATTTCTTTTTCCGAGGCAAAGCGAGCCGTCCCATATTGACCATCTCCAACCTGTTTCGATTTAATCCGATTTAATGAATATTGATTCCCTACCGCCATCATAGCAATGATGAGCGCGAAAAATCCGCCTACCGGTAAGATATAAACAAACTGCTCCATGTATATCCATCCCTTTCTTATATCGAAAGTACAACATCCTGCTCCCATTCTTGTTCCGTTACGGATAATGCTTGCAAATCCTCATTCCAGTCCTTTTTGAATTGGCTGCTCAATTTCTACTGTATAAACCTTTTCCAGCGCCTCCAGCTTCGTCATAAGCCTTTTTGTTGCCATAATTCCCGCCGCGTCATGATCCAGGCAAAACACAATGGTTTCTACATCGGGCCGGTCTTTTAAAAAACTGCAGCAAGGGCTTTGCCGATACACCCATCAGAGCGATATAGCTATTCTGCTGCCAGCCATCCGGATGTAAGGTCAGATAGGACAATAAATCCACCGGAGCCTCAAACAGATACACCTTCTTGCCATCTCCCCGGTACTGAAAGGGATACTCCGGCCGGCTGCCCCGCTGATTGCCTTTATAGTTTTTCTCACCGGAGTATAGTCCTTTTTTGTGGAGATGCTGTACCTTTCCCTCCAGATCTTTTCCCACAAAAATGGCGTTATGATATTCGTTCCCCGTTTTCTTATCCCGCTCGCAGCTTTCATACAACAAATTTTTTCTGTACAAAATAATCTACAATCTCCGGAGCAATCTTTCGATGCTTCACCAGATATCCATAGAGTCTGCGCTTAACTGGACTAGCCTCCGGCAGTTTTAGCGGCGCTCTCTGTTCCTCTTCTGCCTGCCATTCTCTCTCTTCTACGTGAACAATTCCTTCTTCCGACAATAAAAAAAGCCATCGCTTCTGAAAATGTTTTTCCATAATACATTTTCACAAAGTCGATGGCTTTTTCCGCTTTTTTCTTCGGCGTGGTCATACCAGCAATTTTTACGAATGGTGACGCTGTGATTGCTGCCAAAGGCGCTTTTCTCTGCCCGATGGCAGCAATTCTTCCCCCTGCCTTCTCATCAATTCTTCCAGATCCACCTGATTGGCCTGCGTTATTTCTTCTTTCGTATACTGCCGATAGTCTCCCATAACCAGCCTCCTTCTCATTTCATGGCATTCTTTTTGTTCTGTTTTCTATGTCGTTTGTGATTCGATTCCATCATCTTCTTTTTGACCATGGGCAGCGCGTTTTTGCTGCAGCTTCCTGCGCCGTTTTTATCAATCCCGGCCTGCTGCCGTTCTTGTAATTGCCCCAATTCCTGCCGAAATAATTTGGATAATTCCGCAGCAAACTTTTCCCTGCCGCCAGCGCTTGTTCTTCAAAGGACGTCTGGATCGCTTCCAGAAATGTTTTTGCATACGCATTTCCGCCTTCTGCTGCCCGTTCTAACCAATACTGCGCCAGCTCTTCCTGCCCCCGCCTTGTGCCGTTCCTGCCAATAAAGCCGGCCTAAGAAGAACTGTGCCCAAGCATCATTCGTCTCTGCCGCTATCAGCAACAATTCTACAGCCCTCTGAAAATTATAATAGGCTTCCTTCCGGTCGCTATAAATTCTTCCTAAGAGAATTCCCGCAGCAGAGTTGCCGTTTTGCTGTGCTTTTTCCAAATACCAAACCGCCTTTTCCAGATCTCCTTCATCAAGTCGTGTTTGCCAATAAAGATTTCAAGAATATATTGGGCGCGGCTATTTCCTTGCTCTGCTTCCTGCAGCAATTGCTGCTCATTCCCCCCTTTATCATGTAAGCCTATCTTCCACTCATTTTCACAAACCATCTGCCCATCCGGTAGATCCAATAAATGAACTGCACTCTGAATCAATCTGTTTTTCAGCACTTTCAGCTTAGGCTCTTGCGATAACTTCCTTTCTTTCGGACGCTCCCCTTGTCCATAAATCTCGCCGACTGCGTCCTGCCACTGTCTCCATACCCGATAGGCTTCCTGAATTTCCGGCGCTTCTGCCAATTCATCCGTCAATCGGTCTACCAAACGCTTCACATCAGCTTTTAAATACCCATATACCTTTTTTTTTCCCTTTTGTGCGGTTTAACCGCTCCGCTAACCGTATGAAATCCTTTTGAAACGTTTCCGAAATATCATTCGGTTCCTTTCCCTCTGCCAGCTTTTGCAGCACGAGATCGTTTCTTCCATCAGCTGCGTCCTGCTCGCCTTCTGCTCTTTATAAATCTGCAAAAATTCCTGCCGGAAAATATCATGGGCAAACTCTGCGCGCATATTTTGGATCGCAGTCTTTGTGAGATATCCTTCCGACTCCTTTTTCGAATATACCATGACATGCACATGAGGATGATGGCTTTCATTATGAAAGGCTGCATACCACTTTAAGTTTTACTGTCTATCTTCATTTCCCGGCAGAACATGGCCCGTTTCGAGCGCAATAGCGCCCGCCATGCTTTGCCCTCATCATAGCCCAGCCTGGCAGCGTCCTCTCGATGCAAGCTGATCACGTGGGTCCAGATAACGCCTTTATGATCTGCCACCTCTTTTTGCACCGCACTTAAAACCACCGGCTCTCCGGCGTCTGTGAACAGTCCATGACTGCCGGATTGTTCCACACCCGGCCTGGTGCCGATATAATCGACATAGTTTTCCCGCTTTGCACAAAGCGCCACATACCGCTCCATCACCTGACTGATAAAATCCGAGGCATTCTCTCTGGTTGTTCGCTGCTTGTAATCTTCATATTCCAATAGCTGTTTTGCGTCAGGGAAATCTCTTAGTAGTCTCTGGATCAGCCGTTTTTGCCTTTCTGTTGCCGGCAGCAGCTTTTTGCTCTCATCCAGCTTTTCCACGCCGTCTCGGGTCGCAATATATTTTACATAATGTTTCAGATGCTCCGGCAGTTCCCCCTTCATATATTGGGATGTAAAAATAATTTTTGCCATAGGTCACGTTCTGCCCTTTCCGCATCATCTGTCGGCTAACACTTCTCTAATCCCCGCCATAATATAGTCTGCACAGGGCAGCGCGACGGCATTGCCTAACGCTTCATATCTTGCGCGGTCACTGATTGCGTCTCCTTCTGATCCATAAGCGGTCCAACCATCCGGCAGGCCCATCAGCCGTTCACATTCAAGGGGCGTCAGATACCGGATGCAGCCTTCCGCTTCGTTTCCCTCCTGCCAGATTGCAAACAATACCGGATCGCTTGCTAATAGTGTGGGAAAAGCGTGGGTTGAATCTCCGAAGCTTTGGAGGAACATGCCGACGTCGCCCTCTTTTGCTGCCTGCCGCATTTTTCTGCCATAAAGGCTCTGAGGACGGGATGACCCGCCCTGCTTTCGCAAAATTGTTTCGATTTCTTTGGGCGGCAGCGTTCCTGCCATCTGGGCTAGATATAGGATTCGGGAACAGCCTGCGGGATTTAAATAATACTTCTGCGCTGCGTGTTCCTCTAAAATCTGCCACGAGAAAGACGCGCTTTCTTCTTTGGCACAGTCTGGGGCTTCCCCAATATTGGGCGTCCAAGACCCGCCAGCTGATATCAGGCACTCCCCCTCGCACCAGGCCGGCATTTGCCCATCTTCCTGAAGGAGGCATTGGAATTTTGGTAGCTGTGAATGCTTCCAGCACGGCTTTAAAATCCGAAGCCGGTGGTTTGATGAAAACGCTCCATAACGTTTTCCCAAACAGCGAAAGTTGGATATATTCCATGACTTTGATCCCTCATTTCATCAATAATCCGCATTGCTTCAAAAAAATAAACCCGACTGTTTTCCTGTTAATCCGCCATGGGCCCCAATGGCAGACAAATCCTGACAGGGTGAGCCGAAAGTAATCACATGAACCGCCTCGATCTGATTTCCCGCACCTTCCGGATATCTCCCAATTGCCGCATATGGGGAAACTGCTTTCTTGTAATAGACGCCGGCGCTTTTTTTTATCTCACTGGCCCATACTGGCGTGACGCCAAATCTTGACGCTGCCAATGGAAAAACGCCGATGCCGTCAAATAAACTGCCTAGTTTTATCTCTTTCTCATATGGATGATTCTTTTGCTCTGTTTCACGCTCCTTGTTCATATAGAATACCTTAACAAGAAAAAAAACACTCCATCCTTGGAATGTTCTATCTCTCTGCAAATATATTTTTTCTTACGTTCTGTCATGCTTCATGCTGATAGTGATAGACTTCCTCAAACCAGATTGTTCCATTAATCCGTTTCACCTCTTCCACACATTTTTGCTGCAGTCTTTGCAGCGTTTCTTCGTCAATCTCATATACCGACGCCATAATATGAGCGAGCTTTGCAATCTCTACTGCCAGCTTAAAATCCATTCTGGCCAGCCTGTTTTCCGTCGCTTCTATCGTTCCGGATATCATGGAGGATACACTCTGCAGCTGATAGTCCTCTGACTGCCTGTTTTTAAATATCCCAAATAAAATTTCAAGGCTTTTTCTATAAATTCATTTCTGGAGCGGACGTCTGCCGCTTCCAGCATCCTGTCGCATTTCTTCGATTACAGCCTTCTCCAAATAGACGCCTTTTCGCACCCGTTCCATTTATGCACAACTTCCTCCTTTTTATCAACAACACCTGTTACTTGTCCACAGATTTATCCACCATGTTATCCACATTTTATGGAGTATTCAAATTTCTTTCCTTTTTCTCTCTCTGTGTTTCGATTCTCGGTTTCTCCAGATACCAAACTTTTTGAATCACCTGAAAAGTTATGCCAAATCTGAACCGCCCGAAAGGCTTTGCCTGCCGGTGTCAAGCCTTGGTTTATGCTGCCAAAAGCAGCATAAACCCTTTAACCTGCACCATTTTCGACCCTGCTTTTTAACCGCTCTATCCAGAAACTACTGCCTTAATTTTCCCCATATAAAAGATATGCCTACCCACAAAAGCAGATTGCATATCTTTCTTATCCGTTCTTATTTGCTTTTTACAAATTCATTTCCAAACATCTATCTTCTGGCTCACCGCTATACGCAATATCCTGTTTTACGTCATGCTGAACAATGTCGCAAAACGTTTTTTGTGGCATTGATAGAATCAAGTTCTCTAACATTTTATCCGCTGACTTAAGCTGGTGCAGATCGCTTCACGGCGCGCCTTATCAACGAACAAGGAGTCCTTCACAATTTCACACCACTCATCGGTAATTCCATTTAAAGCGGATAAATCCAACCAGCTAAAATCGGTCACCAATTTTAATTGTTCTTCATGCGTTGTTTTAAATGGCTTACACGTTACTTTTGCATCGGCACGAATCAATGACGTCGGCTTATCAAACCACAGTGATGTGCCGCTGTCGAAAATTGGAGCTGCACCTAAATACTCTAACGTGTCGGCTCTGCGAATCACGCCAAAATTGTTCATATGTCTATCTTCATTGACAATCAAATAGTCCAGCACAACCATTTGATCAAGCGCTCTCTGTATATCCGGGATACCCAAACGGCTGCAGCAGTTTTTGTAATGCTGGTATACCGAAACATGATTTTCTTTTTTCCTTGTCTGCATAATATGCCACGCAGAAATCAGCTCTGTATCCGGTGTGATAAAAATCTTCACAGATACTGTAGGGATATCCGCCTTCTTGCGTCAGAGAATAAGTCACATGCGGAATTTCTAAGCGATTCATGATACTGCTTGCCAACACTTCATTATAAGGTTCTTGCCGTATAGCGCCGCTGCCGCCTTTTTATCAGACAGCGTTTGCCATCGCGAATAACCCATTTCTTTTGCAGCCATCCATCCGAGGTATTATCCGGCGACATCAAACTGATTTGTTCACATTCTGTTTCTGCGCCTAATAAAATATTCCCCACATCTTCAGAAAAAGGATTTTCAAAGAAATTTACCTGCTCCCAATGAAGTTCTGACGCTTCCGGACAAATCCAGTATTGATCCGATAAACTTAATCCCAAACATTTTTCTGCCAAAAGCTGCGCATCAGACACATTTAACTGCTGCAGCGCATTTTGCAGACCTGCGCGGCTTGCCGGAATCGCCCTGCCATGCCACCAGCGATTTAATGCTCCACGCTCAAGCATATGCTTTCGTACCGACACGCCAATTGGCACATGTTCTTCTGCATACACCTTTCCAACAGAAGCAATCCCACCTGTTATCATATCCAACTGTAATTCTGCTACCAGAATATTTTTATGCATCAAACGATATGGCTTTAATGACGCGGTCATTTTACCACCTCTCCAGTTCTACTGTCTTTAATCCGTACAGACTTCAAGCATCTCTTTCCAATTGTTTTACAGAAATCGATACGCTGATAGACACACACCCATTATGAACATGCACTTTATTTTTTCACTATACCATTTTTCCTATTCTACTGCAAGCAGCTTTGGTACTCTTATCGACTGTAATTGATATAAAATTGAATTGCAATTCATCTATGAACCGTTAAACTTGCTGTTCCAACTGTCCCATATCCAGCTGGGCTTCCTCTATCGTTTCCAGAATAAGCCGACCATTCTCAAAACCGTGCTTCCTGGGTTTCCTCCCGCTCCATCAGCATCTTTTGTAAAAGTTCTTCCAAATAAGGGTTTTCCGCCAATTGTATTCCGCATTTCTGCTGAAAGCATTCAAACAAATCCGCCTATCTTCCTCCGGATTTTCTCCTTGAGTAGCTTCTATCAAAGTATCTATGACTTCTGACAATATTTCTGCAAATTCTGCCAGGGAGGGATAGGCCAGCATGACGGCATAAGGTACATAAGCGGCATATCGCGCATAAGAACTTCCTCCGATTCCACCAGCACACCGCCGGAATCTTCTGCTCCCATTACTAAGACAGCATGCCGCATACCTGCTTGATCGACATACATCTTATCGAGCTGCTCTGCAAGAAACGGATAGGATTTACAAGGTTTTGCTAAAAAATGACGGTACATCAAATCTGACAAGCGTATTACCTTTTTCTACCTGTACTTCATCCGTCACGATTCGATCCGGTTTTCTATGAAAGATTGCTCTAACTGGTTTCATACCTGGGTTGCATCCTTGTGTTCTTTTACGCCTATCGTACTTACCGCTCCTTTTTCCGCCGCAGATGATTTCGTTGTCTGTTTCTGCGCTTTCTGCTCCTTTTGCGCCTTATTGGCCTTTGCTTCCATCCGTTGCTTTGCCTGAAACTCTATATACTCTCGTGCTTCCTCCGGCACCGTCTTTTCATACAGCTCTTTCAGATTTTTCTCCAGCTCTGTCTGTACCGCTTTCCCTTCTTTTTCTAAGTAATAACCAAGCGCCTCTACTTTTTCCTGCCCCATAAATACGGTTACTGTTTTCATATGGGTTCTCTCCTCCATTTTATTATTTAAAAACAATGATTTCCCAATGCATGCTGTCTGCTACTTCCTCCATACTAATCTCTTCCGGCTCCCAAAACTGTTTTTGCGTATTTTACCTGATTTTTCTCCGAGAGCGAAATAAATTCATCGCCATCGCTTCCCACGATTAAAAATGTCCCAGCCAGAATATCTCCCCTCAGACGGCGGTTTCCCGGAAGCCCCATCAGTTTGCTCTCATCATTGCCAATGATGAGACAATCTTCATCCAAACCAATAATCTCAATCAATCCGCCAACTGCTTGCTGGAACGCCCACAACGTATTTTCTATCGTTTCCACATAGGGATGCTTCCCTGCTTCCACCATCAGTACTTCAATTTCTTTCTCTTTCCTCATCATAACCAATCACTTCCATTCTGGATATCTTTCTACCTTTTTCTAAGGCAAATACTTCCTTGGATTCTGCTGCACTCCATTCAGCCGCACCTCAAAATGCAGATGGGGACCAGTACTTTTTCCAGTATTGCCGGATAAAAGGCAAGCACATCGCCAGCCTTTACTTGCGCTCCTTCCCGAACCAGCAACTTTGAACAATGTGCATATACTGTAACCAGACCGTTGCCATGGTCTATGATCACATGGTATCCATAACCGCTTTTGCTATAACGCACAGCCTGTACAGAACCATCCCAGGCGCAATGTACTTGTGTCCCTGTCGGTACAGCCAAATCTATTCCGCCATGGCCTTTTTCTTTTCCACTGATCGGATCCTTGCGCACGCCAAATTCAGAGGACACCACCTGTCGCCAATTCGCGCCGATTGGCGAACAAATACCATCCTGCCCTAATATAATCGTATCAGAAGAGCTTCCCGGCAACTGACTGAGCCAATTATCAAAACCATTTTCGAAACCAGACACAGAAAAAGCCATACTGCAGACGGTAATAAAGTTCTCCTGCATTGGCGCTCTCTTCCTCAAGGATTGGTCTATCCAACAATTTCGCAAGCGCTCGTTCTATCTCTGACACATCTTCTGCGCGAAAACAATTATAAAACGCTTCTAAAGACACACAATCTGAAGTATCTCCAAAAACAGAGCATAAAAATAAGCCTGCGCACGTAATAAATCAGGCTTTGTTTCCACTTTCGTATCTTCTGTTTCTTCCTCTTCTTTTTTTCTGCTTCTGAGAGCGCCTCTAACGTCTTCAGCTTTTCCCGCATCCAGAGAATTTCCGCTCTTACCGATTCGGGAACATTCTCCGGCAAATCCATAGCGGAAAAGACTAATTCCGCCAGATTAGTGTTGTGCGCCGCCGCGGCCTCACCAGTCGCAATCCCCATGGTCAAAACAGCAGGAACAACACGCCCAATCCAAAGAACATACCCAGCCTGACAGAACCTGCTTCTCTTTTTCTTCCATGCTCGCTGCTTCGCCTCCCTCATATCCAATCCACGATCTGTTTCCATGCCTGATCTTTCGATAACTGTTTTTGCAATTTTAAGTCCAGAACATCTGGTTTTCCCCAAGATTTTCTACAAGCAGCCTGCGCGTCTTTTGAAATTCTTTCCCAAACCAACCCAAGCTGAGATAACCAGGCACTAAACGCTCTTTTTTCTTGGACCGGTTCCGTTTTCCGATACAGAATCTGTTCTCTGTTTAACGCATACGCACTCATCGCTAGTGACAATATAATCATGGCGTTAATCCTTTCTGGCTCACAGGTACCGTTAAACATTCGGTATTCAATACTTCCGTTTGCAAAGAAATCTGTGCAAAAATTCAAACCATAGTATCTGGTTTGTTCTGGATACTCACACTCTGCTTTCAGTGTGCTATACCAAATATCTCGAAGGCTTCTAAGGTATCGGGCTTTCCTTCATTGATCGCCTCTAAAAATTCCCGGTTTACTTTTTTTACAAAACCGCTGTTCCCGTTTATCATCTACCTGAAGTGCCTTATAGAGCAGCGCTTCTTTTCCCGGCTACTAAATTAACCAGATTCCGCAGCGTTTTGGGTCAAAACAAGGCGCCATCCACATGGACATGGAATCCGCAGGACGGATTTACTTTCATCAATCCTTGCTGCTTTAATGCCATAACCAGAAACTTTATTCTTGTCAAATCCTCATACTGACAAATAGGACTGACAAGCTCTACTCGGCAAGTATAGCGGCTCGGCTCCGCAAAGATGCTGTCCTCATAAACCAGTTTCCAAATCCGGTCACGCTCATCTTTTTACATCATACCTCTGGCATCCTCTAGGATATTTTTGGCCCAAATCCTTTTCCACCTCTGTGCCAAAATAAGCGGCGCAGATCTCTGCAGATCGTTTTCTTGGCATTCCGGTAAATTCTACCTCTATTCCAAACGGCAGATATTTGAAACTCACCGACACAGATTTTACTCCAACTGCTGCTCAAACACTGCTTCCTGTTCTTCTGCATCCTTTAACACAGCTCTTTGCAAAACTTCTTCAGAAAAGCCCAGCGTTTGATATCCGCTTTTATGGTCTGATAATAAAACAAAGACGGCAGGTTTCTCTCATACCCCGGCTGCATCCGGTAAACCATCGCTTCATACAGCTTTCCATCCACTTCTACTTCCATGGTTTCCTTATCATAATACTTAGGATAACCTTCATAGACGTCCAACTGTTTTTCATCCTCTGTACTGATTCGCCACAAAAAGGACTGGAACTTCCCCTGCCTTCCTGATTTGTAATGGTTGCATGCGCATTTCCTGGCCGTCCGCGAAATTCTAATTCATACTGCTTTAGCTTCCCGGTTCCTACTATCTCAGCTTCTGGACATCTTCCTGCCATTTGCCCAATATTTAAGTTGCTGCCATATGCAATATAATATTGCCACTTTTTTCATATAAACCCCCTTTTCTCTTCTGCTTTCTCTACGCATGAGTTCCTCTAATTGGCGGCAGCCGGATTTTCTTTTGATCATCCTGATTTGTTTCCTCAAGATCAAACATACTAAGCTGCATTTCTTCCTGACAAAATCGCCTTTCCAATTCTTCTACAGACCAATCCGATCGGAATTTCCCTTGAGAGGTATTCCCAAACTGCGCAAGCGCCCGCCTGTCCATCTCCCGCAGCTTCTCCCACAACTTTGGATGATGCCGCCGCAATTTTCGCAATTCTCCAATCCGCTGGAATGGACAGCACCAACAGGACGCTCTGCGATAGATTTTATACAATCCGCCGAAATCAAAACCATGCTCATAACAAATTTGCAGTGCGTCTGCTTCTGTGACATTCCAATCCACCAATGGATATACTTTTTCTTTACACCGTTTGCGCTCATCGGCCGCAATCCCAATATAATACTGCACCTCGCGGCTACCTGACAGCGCGCGCCCTTTTTCTCCATCAAATGCGTCTTTAACTGCCCTGTACACCAGCGGACTTTTACTCCGGGCCAACCGTTTCCATAAAGCGATATACCGGCCTCTTTTCTTTTTCAAAATCGCACACTCTTTTTGTTTTGGTTCTTCAAACATAAGCCATTCAAAGCCATTAGGATGTTTTAAAGTGGTGATATGGATTCCTCTTTTTTGATACAAATACTCGTCTACTTTTGCTAAATGTTCATACATTTCCGGAAATTCCATTCCTGTATCCGCATTTAACACAAGATCAATCGGCATTCCTTTTTCCATCATCAACAATAACAGCGCTGTACTGTCCTTTCCGCCGGATAACCCTACTACATGAAATACATCTGCTGCATTGCTCGCCTCCCTTTCATCAAAAAAAGGCCGCTTTATGTGAGCGGCCTTTTTCATGATTTTTGTTTTTTTCTTCTGCTTAGTCCAATCTCATTTCACCAGAGTGCAAATTCGTTTCCGCCAGAGCAGCTTGCCGCATCCGTTCCCGCTGCGCCGCCTCCTGCTCAGGCTTCCTCCAGGCAGAATTACCCTCCAGATTTTCTAATAAAAATTTCCTGGCCGTTTTAAATTCATCTCCGATTAAACCCAGCCTTAACAGCCAGGTGCGAAAGGTATATTTTTCATTATCACTCCGTGTTTTTCTCAGCTGCACATAATTCTGATTTAATGCCTGGGCTGTAATCGCCAATACAAACTGGATGGCCGTTTTGATCCGGCCCGCATGGCTGGTACCGTTAAACACCCGGTATTCTACCGTGCCTTTTTTCAAAGAAACTATGCAGATTCAAACACCGATAACGGCTGGTATCATAATGTCTATGCTCCATATTCTGTCGGCTATCCCGATACCAAATTTGACGAAAAGCCTGTAAGTCTTTCGGCTTTTTTCATTCAATTCCCGCAAAAACTGCGGGTCTGTTTTCTTACAATATTGCATTTCCCTGCCGGCTTTTACATTAAGCGCCCGATAAATCAGATCCTCTTTGTTGGCCACCAGATTGACCAGATTGCGCAGCGTTCTAGCGTCAAACTGTGCGCCGTCTACATGGATATGAAGCCCACAGGAGCCGTTTACCTTCATATGGCCCTCTTCCCGCAGCTTACGCACAAGCCCCTGAATTTGCTCAATATCCTCATATCGGCAAATTGACTGACCATCTCTACGCAATATTCGTTTCCGCTCGGTATTGCTTCAATGCTGCTATCATACACAAACCTCCAGATTCTTCCCGTTTCATCGGGAACACTAAATTTTGCAGCGTTTCCTGCCGGTTTCTTGTTCCAAAATATGCTGCGCACAGCTCTGCCGCCCGTTTTCTCGTCATGCCGGTAAATTCAATCTCCACGCCAAAGGCAAGATCCCGCAAATCTACCGCCATAACTGATTAATAACCTGTACGGGGCAATTTAACCGGCAGCGGCTGATAAACCGTTGTCACCCAACGATCCACGGCCTGAATCCACTCGCCCTGATACAAGCCGCCTGCTTCCGCCATATTTACCACACCGGCCGGATTGGAAATGGTTCGATTCACGGTAACGGTAATTTTAGGCTGCTCTACTTGCGCAAAGCCTGGCTGCACGGTGCCAAACACAAACATGATTTCCGTCACATATTCGTTCGCAGCCAGTCCCAGAGCCAAGGGAGAAACGGTTTTAACATAATTCTTTTTTCGTACTTAGATTATCTGCAATACTGCGATAGGTACTGTTCAAATTTGTCCGGTACACAATCTTGTAAGTTTGCTTCTGATTATAGGTTCCGGTCTGAATCGTCTGAATTCGGAAATCTTTCGACAACGTATCCTTCCAATAGAAGCTTTCTAAGGCCACATTAGAATCATTTGCAATATCTGAGAAGGTATATTCAATATCTCCTCCGGCCATTACCTGATAATAGCCCCGCTTGGTAATGGATACTCCGGTTTCTAACGGCTCGTCAGTCACTTCATAACGCAGAATCTGATTATTAAATTCCAAAGTGCAGTCTATTTCATTAGAGTTCACACCATAGTAATCCGGCGCCTGAATTTCCTTCACAAGATAACGGCCTAAAGGCAGCGTCTTAGAAACAGCTCTGCCGCTATGATCCGTCTTAATGGTATCCACCACGGTTCCGGTTTTTATATGCGCGAATCTCAAAAACGGCGCCTGCTAACAACGTCCCTTTGGCAAGACCATTCATGCTGTTATCTGCCGCCGATTTCTTGATAATTTGAATTTGGCCCCGGTTGCCGGTATTCTCCCAGGTAATCTCTGTCGTTTTCCCCCGCACTCACATACACGGTTTTCACGGTTTCGTCCAGAATATAGCCTTCTGCCGCTTCCAACTCCCGCAGATAATATTTTCCGGCTGTTAAATTTTCATTGATATACACATAACCGTCCTGGTCTGATTCATACTGCCCAATTGGATTGCGGTTCCCATCATAGAGTAAAAATTTAACTCCATAGATTCCATCTTTACTTCCGGCGTCAATCTTATGAATTAAAATGGAGGCTGCTTTTTTGTTGGTCATTTCGAGCGTTGCTATTTCTCCGTCCTTAACCTCAATCTGCTGTGGAGTAGTATCTGCCAAATATCCTCTCGCCGCTTTCAGCTCTGTAACCTGATACCAGCCCTTTTCCAGTTCCGGCAGCTGGATTGTACCGTTTCGGTCTGTAGTATACTGACCAACTACCTCGCCATTCATTTTCTGAACTTCAAACTGTACGCCTTCAATCCGTTTACCTGTTTCTGCATCTTTTTTGATAATCGTCAGCCCACCAACCGGCTGATTGGTGAACGTCAATGTTTGGGTGTCATTGGTATTGACCCGTACAGTCTGCGGCGTGGTGTCCAACACATACCCGTCTATGGTTTTGGTTTCGGTCACCACATACGTATCCGGCGGCAATTTTGACAGTGTAATCTGCCCGTTTTCATCGGTGTAATAAAGTCCATTGCTGGAAATAGCGCTTCCGCATCCGGCACAAACGTACCGTCTGAGGCAGTGATTTTAAATTCCACACCCTTCAAGGCTTTGCCGGTAACAGCGTCTTTTTTGACAATGACCAACCCGCCCTTGGGCTGATTCAAAAATTCCATGGTATTTATCGTATTGGCCTTAATCTGAATGGTTTTCGGCGTATCATCCAGCACATACCCGTCTTTTGCTCTGGTTTCTCTGGCAATCACGCTCATCCCCGGTGTTAAGCCGCTAATATGGATCGTTCCTGCCGAATCGGTCACAAACAAGCCGTCAGAAGTACCAATGACGCCATCATTGCTGTCTGTTACCCGAAACTCTACTCCAGCTAACGGCTCTCCGGTTACTGCATCCTTTTTCACAATGAGAAGCTGCGTCTTAGGCTGATTCAAAAATTCTGAGGTGTTGACCTCCCCCAGCCTGAATCTTGATCGTTTTCGGCGTATCATCCAGCACATACCCATCTTTTTTGCTCTGGTTTCTCTGGCAATCACGCTCATCCCCGGTGTTAAGCCGCTAATATGGATCGTTCCTGCCGAGTCTGTCACAAACAAGCCATCGGAAGCGCCAATGACGCCATCGTTACTGTCTGTTACCCGAAACTCTACACCAGTTAACGGTTCTCCGGTCACTGCATCCTTTTTTTCACAATGAGAAGCTGCGTCTTAGGCTGGTTGCGAAACTCTAAGGTCATCGTTTCATTGGCTTTTTATCTTGATACTCTGCGGCGTATCGTCAAGGATATATCCCTCCTTTGCTCTGCTTTCTTTTACAATCACCGTCAGGCCCGGCTCCAGATTGTCAATCCGGATGGTACCGGCAGAATCGGTCACATATTTACCATTGGCGTTACCAATCACACCGCCCTCACTGTTTGTCACTAAAAACTCCACATCAGATAGCGGTGTCCCTGTCACAGCATCTTTCTTTACGATAAGCAGACTGCCCATCTTATCATCGCCAAAGACAACTGTAACCACATCCTGATCCTGTCCGGATAAATACACAGTTTTGGCGCCATCATTGATGACATATCCATCCGGCGCAGAGAGTTCCTCCACCACATAGGCCCCTGCCTTTAATCCGGTAATCACTGCTGTGCCATTACTGCTTGTTACATACTCCCCGATGGTCGTGCCGCCGGTACCTGACGTCCCGCCTAAGAAGCGCACCCTGAAAATATGCGCCTTCTAATGGTTTTCCGGTATCTGCGTCGACCTTTTTGATGACAATGGCGCTTTTCGGCGTATTTTCAAAGGTAATGGTCTGGTCTTTGTCTGCTTGCATAAACACATCTTTGCTGCTCACGCCAGCTAATTCATAGCCCGATGGCGCGGCAATCTCTTTAACCCGATACCAGCCGACCTCCACCTGGCCTAAATCAATCCTTCCGTCTGCTCCTGTGGTAAAGGTCCCTAGCTCCTGTAGATTGCCTACGCTGCTGCCGTTTTCCGCATACCACACCTGGAATTTTGCCCCGCTTAGGACATCCTTGGTCACACTATCTAATTTTTCTATCTGCAAAACCGGTTTGATACTGTTTTCAAATACAACGGAGGAGGTCTTTCCTTTTTCCAGATAGACATCCTTTGAAGCTGTGTTTAAAATCACACCATCGGGCACACTTTTTTCTGTAATGGTGTACCACCCGGTTTCCAGATTGGTAAGTGTGATTTTCCCGGCTGCATCGGTAGTATCATCATCTACCTTCGCGCCGCCTTTTTCTGTAATGGTAAAGATAACGCCTGGAATTGGTTTCTTGCTGACCTTCTCCTGCTTTAAAATCTCTAATACCGCCAGCTTCTGGTTATAAAAGACGATTTGTGTTGTCCCGCCTGCTTCTAATTCCACCGATTTTCTGTTTTCCGGATTTAATTCATAGCCTGGCGCTGCTATCGTTTCTGTGATTTCATAGCTGCCCGGTATCAGATTTTCCAGTCGAATTTTACCGTTATCATCCGTCACAAAATCCTGATTGTAAGTACTGTCAATACCACGAATCTGAAAAGTAGTTCCCGCGATAGGCTTTCCGGTATCCTGATCCAGCTTGGTAATTTCTAATTCTGCTTTCTTCTGATTTTCAAATACCAGCTGCGCCGATAACTGCCCCGGTGATAACTCTACTACCTTGGGGTTTTCTCCGCTTATCACATACCCGCAGGCGCTTTGGTTTCTGTTACCTGATAGCTTCCTGCCGGCAAATCCTCCACTGTAATCCTACCCCGCTCATCGGTCTGATAGGAGCCTGAAAAGTCATTGTCAATCCCTTCGATTTTAAAAAGCTGCGCCGGCCAAAGGAATATCATTGTTCGGGTCATATTTATAAATGGAGATACCAGGCTTATGGCCATTCACCCCATGATAGGTTGTTGTTTCACCGCTTGTCACTGTGACGGTTTCTTTTTTTGCTATCCAGAATATAATGCTCCGGCGCTTTGATTTCCTGAATACTGTAGCTGCCCGGTTTTAATTTTTGTAATACTGGCCATGCCGGTCCCATCGGTGGCCACATCGGTAGTAAAGCTGTATATGTCATTGGCTCCCGGCAGATAGGTCACACGGAATACTGCGCCTGCTAGATACTGATTGGTATCCTGATCTGTCTTTTCGATTAACAGATTGCCATAAGGCTCATTGACAAAGGTCACGGTAAAGCTATCTTGCTGTAAGCCGCCTTCACCGTTTGCAATGGTGGTAATGGTCTGATTGGCGTCCTTGCTGATCAAATACCCATAAGGCGCTTCCACCTCTATGATACTGTAGGTCTGATAGGGCGTACCGTTTTCTAACGGCTCATACTGCTCAATATACGTGCCGTCATGGGGGTCGGGAAGCTCTGCCTTAATATAAGTGTTGGCGTCAATGGGGAATGAGAATTTCCCTTGGCTGTCTGTACCGAAGCTACCGATCTCCGCACCGTCCTTTAAAACCCGAAACACGGCCCCGGCTAAAGGCTGATTGTTGTTGTCTTTTTATAGACTGTCACCTTGCCATCTTCTACCACCGGTTTTTCCGGCTCCTCCGGTGTTACTGGCTGATCGGGAGTGGTCGTTTCACCATAAGTAAAAGTTGCGTCACTGACTGAAGTATTAATCGGATCATACGTTGCATAATAATCCTGACAGTCGCTTTGTGCCGTTTTTGCATAATATACTGCATTGTCTTTTGCCTGTACATAAAGCTTTACATCAAAATCTGCATTGGCTGAGTCTACCTTTGGCACTCTGACCTTAAAGTCATCGCCCACTGCAAAGGTTGTCTTTTCCTGATTATTTAAGTCTGTTATTTTGGCCGATGACGGTGCATTTTTGAGCAATACCTGTACGCTATGAGCAGCACTGTAGTTGGCGGTAATCGTATAAGTTTGTTCCACATAACCGTCTTTTTCAGCAGCTTCTCCGGATCTGGTCAGTTTGCATTCTAGCTCTACCGGAATGCTCTGCCAATTCTGCGCCGCTTTGTAGATTTGATCCATAGCAGCCTTTACACGCTCTCCTGCTCGGTGCCATCACTTTTCCACAAAGAATAATCCCAATTACCGGCCAGAGTCCACACAACATTGCGGGTCGCATAGTAGGCTTCCTTGTTGGTTGTAAGCCCCAATTCTTCCGGCTGTTTATAAGGATACCCGTTCATGATGGCTCCATAAATTCTTCGGGCTTTGAACAGTTTGGGTTAATTCCAGCGTCGCGATCTCCTAAATTATTAACGCCTAACTGGTCGGGAATCACACAATAACAAGGATAGTTATTCGTCACTCCATTTCGATTTTGTCCCTGAAAATAGGCAAAATACCCATTTTTCGCTTTGCCGTTATATAACATGCATTTGATGGGCGTAGCCTTATCCGCAATAATATGAATATTTAACTCCCGTAAGGCTTCCTCCGACTGGATGCTGCAAAGGCTGGCGTTATCCCACTTAGAAATGTGACACATAAAAAACAGCCAGCATAATCATACTGGTCGTTCGCTTCATTCTTTGATTACTAAAATCCATGTTCCTTTCCTCCTAATATTTTTTTTTGCAAAATAAAAAGAAGCTATTTATTTCTCATAAACAGCTTCTACTCATTTATTTATAGTAAATGCAGCCAATCCCGTTTCTCATATAATATCCTGGAAATGTAGATAACTTGCTCCTGCTTTTTCACAAGATAAAATATTAAATAATGATCCAACGAAATGACACGGTATCCTTTTCTGGCTAAATATTCATCCTTCACCAACGGATACCGTTCTGGAAACCTTTCTAAAGAAAAAGATCATTTCACGAATCCGTCTAATCTGCATTTTTGCTTTTTGTTTTTCCTGCAACGTCACCGCAAAATAATTGATAGTTCCTTTAAATCCTGCTCGGCTTCTGCAATGATTTTTATTTGATAGCTCATAAATCTGCCTCAAGCTCTGCAAAAACCTGACTGGCATCCTTTACCTTACCCTGCGCCAGATCCCGTTCACTCTTCTCTAATAAGGCATATAATTCATACTTTCCCACCAATTTTCATAAGCGTCTATACTAAGTACAACTAAATCTCCTACTCCATTTTTTGTGAGAAACACAGGATCAGAGTATTGATGGCAAAAAGCAGAGATTTCATTATAGTTATTTCTTAAATCGGAACTTGGCCGGATGACTGGCATACTATTTCCTCCTTCAAATCTATTGATATGCATATTATATCAATAAAATGATATCCTGTCAATTTCCGTTGTAGGTAAGCATGCTATCGCGTCTGCCGATATTTCACAATCACCGTATCGGAACTAATTACATCGGGATGATCCGGTGCGCAATTTTGAATACAGCAATATTTCGTACCTTGAAATACTCCATCTGCATATATATCAACTGCGTATACCATATATTCCACATTCCGATCTCCTACTGTTTGTTCTACGCAAGAATCTCGGTAGGGATAAAAGAAATTGCCTTCCAGTCCTGATCCTGTTAAACCTACCCGCACAGTACAATTTAACTTGCCGTTGCTATAGCATTCCGGATGTTCCAGAAAGGTATTGTAGAGTTCATCGATGATTCTTTGCGTTTCATAGGCATTAAATACATACATGGTGCAAGTCTCTTTTTCATCGACAACTTCCATACCCATGAATTCACTTTTCTGCCCTGGCAGCGTATGGGTGTAGCAAGGCACCGGATTGGGCATTTTGATGTCATAGTAGCTTTCATCCCATTTGGGATTGATTGCTCCTAATGGTTCTGTCGGAAACGGCGTTCCCGGTAAAGCTTCTTTCACTTCCATATAGCCATCATATTCGTCAGCCGCATAGGGATTGACAGCTTTACTCACATTGCCAGTGCCATAAAGGACCTGTCCTGCCTTTACCGTATAAGGTAAGGGCCTGCCGTCACCATCATACTTGACTGATACATCTGCTACTTCTATCGCCGCTTTCTGCTCTTTTGTTTCTGTGCTGCTTTCCTGCGCCGAAATAGCTGGATCACTCCAACCATAGGTTTGATTGGATTGTATCCAAATTTGATGATTTATTTCATCAAAGTTTACTGCCACATCCAACGCTTTGCCCAGGTCTCTTAATTTAAAATAGTTATTGCCGTTGATATTGTAGCCTTCTATGGCGGCATTTTTCCCATCTATCACCACCTTTTGTGTGCTTGGTACCGCCAGAACACCTGCCGCATAAGCGCCCGTTGTCCCAAACAAGACTGCGCCGCATACAAAGCCTGCTATAAACTGTTTGCAATATTTCTTCATCTTTTCGCTTCCTCCTTGTAGTGTGATAATATTCCTACCCCAAGAATACCGAACTTTCTGACAGAAAGCAACGAAAAGAATCCTTGAAAGTTCCTTTGTAAAACGCCTGTCCATGCTTTACTAAACGCTGGTAAGCGCTCCGTTTCCCGGAATTTTCCTTCTAAAACGCTGGTATCCGTTTACAACCTCATACAACCTTCTGCCCTAATTTGGTCGTGTAGGAATGCGATCTCCGCTTTTTAATGTGGGCAGCTTGGCAAAATAGGCACTATCGCCCCTATTATGTCCGCACAATGCCACATTGCCGCTCCAAACGCTGCTGTCCGTGATATGCGCGACCCCTTTTTTCATATTAGCCGTCGTTTCTCCCTCATAGACCTTTACCGACAGATCTAAGGTTGGGATATCCAGATAGCCAATCTGACCGCCAGCATAGTATAAACGCGCTGTTCACTGCCGTAACCCAGCTTTCTTCTGTCAGCGTTTCAGGAAAAGACATTCGTTTGAAAGCTATCCTGCGGAATCTGATTTAAGGTTTCTGCAATGGTATTGCCGTCTGTTTGACGCCGGTTTCTTCTTTCAGATCTTTTTCCCTTTAACAGATTCGGCGTCAGCCGTTCTCCTGCGTCTAACGTATAGGAGGTCATACTGCCGAAAGCCGGCGGAATATAGGCCGCCGTTTTGCTGCGGTTATGATTCATCGTTTCGGCTGTTTCCAGAATGCTTTCTTCTGTAGAAGTTGGCACGCCGAACTCCACTCCCACCCTTCAAAATGATAGGTGAAATCCGACGCATATGCCGGATTTGCCATACTGCATGCGCTCACAATCAGCGCTGTGATAAACAATTGCTCTAACATACGCTTTCTCATCTTCTCACCACCTCTCCTCCAAAGTTTCTCTTGCTTCTTTATATTTGCGAAGCCTTTTCGCTCCGTAAATACCAATTCCCATACATCCCAGCATCAAAATAACACCTCCAGAGATTTTAACCGCCAAAGATTCCCCAAACGCTTCTTTTTCCCTGTAAAGCAGCCGGTACGCGATACCGCTCACTTCCGTTTTTTACTACCTGTCCTTGATAGAGCGCCTCCACCGTATATCCAGTCGCATACCTTTCCGTTTTACTGCCTTCGCATAGGTAGCAACCGCCGTATACTGGTTTGGTAACAAATACCCATCCATCTGTTCTAAGTTCGCCGCCTGCCAACTGACATTTCGAAATTGATAGGTCACCCCATTCTCCGTAATGCTTTTCGGCACATAGGAAAGGTCCCTGCTTGAAAGATTGTAATACTCTCGCACTTTACGCACGGTTACCGTTTTGCTGCCATAGCCCTTTGCCGTAGCCTTGATGCTGGCTGCGTCCAGATAAACCGTTCCCTCATAGCCATCTTCCGTTTTCACTTCCTTTTGGGAATCCAGCATGCCCAGCAAGACCTCCATCTTATTGGAAGCGCTCTCAAAGCTTACTGGATAGGTATAGGATTTTTCCAGCTTTGTCACTTGCGGCGCCGTTTCCTCCTTATAAAGCTCCAAAGGATTCCATCCTCTTTAAACGCTGCTCTGGATAAACGCTTTGGATCTTCCGCTTCCCCTAACAGATATTCTTTGGTATATAACAGCCGCCCAGCTTCCTTCTTTCCAGGAAGAGGAAACCGGTAGGATTTCCTCACTGGAAAAGACAGCTCCCTCGGCTCTTCTTTCCCAATGCATAAAAAGGCTGCCCAGGATTCCCACTCCCAGCAGCAATACACATAGCGCAATCGCTAACACACGCAATCTTTTCGTTGTCATCTTCCTTCTCTTCCCTTCTTAACGGCCTCCGGCGCTGCCGAACAGCCGCTCTCTGTATTTTGACGCAATCACTTTCAGATGATACCGTTCATTCCCACATTTATACAAGCAGACGCCCCGTTCCGGATAGCGGATCAGTTGATACTCGCTCTCGGTAAGCTGCAGCATCTCCTTAAAAAAGGCCGAATCCAAATTTCCCGGATAGAATAAAAACTGGTGTGTCGGAATGGCAAATAAGGGCCGGGTATATTCCCGAATCCCTTCCAGATTAAAATCCTCCAGATTCTGACTGGCCAAAATCATGGCCGAATTCTTTTTTCGCACCCGTTTCATAAAATTTCTCACATATTCTACCGTGGTAAGATTGGTTAAGAAGAGGTAAAATTCATCTAAACTGGCCACCGTATTGCCCTTTACGAGCAAAGCGTTACTCATATAACTTAAAATATTAAACAGCATTGCATCCTTTAGCTTGCCGTTTGTCTGTAACAGCCCTTTCACGCCAAAAAGTCAAAAAAGGCGTCGTCGGTAATATTGGTATGTCCGTTAAAGAATTTTGCCTCAGCTCCCCTTGCCATAGAATAAAGCCCTAATAAGAGACGCTGCAATTGTTCCCTGGTATAAAGCGGTTTCCTCTCTTCCTCATACTCCTCATAGGCTTGCTCCAGATAGCGGTATAAATCCGCTAAGATGGGATAGGCGCCGCTTGGGATTTTCTGAAATTCCGTTTCATTATCCAGCCCCCAGCTTTTAGAAAGCCCCGTAAGCATAATCTCCAGCATCTCAATCTCCGCATCGCAAAAGTCACGGGCTGTGCGGAAAAAATTTTAAAAAGGCGATATGCTGGCTTAAGACGGACTTCTGCCGGAAGGCTTCCGGCGCTTCCTCCTCCATCCGGTCGCCGCCATCATCCCAAACCTTTACTTCTAAGGGATTGATATAGTATCGCCCTGCCATTAAATCTACAAAGCAGCCGCCTAACTGCTCCGTTAACTCCTGGTATTCTTCTTCTGCGTCTAAGCAGATTACCTGTTTGCCGCTTTCCCGCAATATGGATAAGAGGATCTTTAACAGATAGGATTTTCCCTGCCCCGAATTGCCCAGAATCAAAATATTGGCATTGGTCTTATCCTCTTCTCGTTTTTCAAAGTCTACAAAAACACTGCTGCCATGCTTATCCCGGCCCAGATAAAACCCCTGACTATCCAATTTCCCGGAATAATGAAAGGGATAGAGATTAGCCACAGAGGACGCCGGCAGCACCCGTTCAAACCGGTCTTTTAAAAGATGCTCACCCACCGGCATCGCGCTTATAAATCCTTCCTTTTGCTGTAATAAAAGCTTATATCCAGATTCATTCGACCGCGAATTAACTCCGTCTGCACATCCAACTGCAATTCTTCTAAGGCTTCTAAACTATCCGCCATCATTTCCAGATACACCGCCGTATGTAACAACGGCTCCCGGTTCCGGTGCGTTTCGCTGATTAGTTTTGCCACATCGGCCAGATTATGCTCGGCCACCACTGTTTCCCTTGAAATCGCTGGTGTTGGCGCGCTGCATTTTATTTTTATTCGTCGTATTGGCAATCATCTTTTTTTTCTTCCGCTGCGCTTACCGGCCTGGTATAGATATGCAGCGTTACGCCCTGTTTTTCACCGAGATGCTTTAACAGTGCCTGCTCTTCCGTTGTTGCAGGATAATCCCGGATTGCCCAAACCGCCCGATAGGTATTGCCGCAAATGAAATAGCCGGGATAAAAACGCAGCACCGACGGCGTAATCAAATCCAAAACGCCTTCACAGTCCCATCCTGCGTCTGTGTTTTTCTGCTGCCGTTTCCTTTCTTTCGCTCCTAGATTTCTTTCGTATCCTCATAAAATGTCACCCACCGTTCTCCATCGTAGTCTTCCAAACTTTCCTCCGCTCGAAGCTGACTGAAATAAACAGATAAAATCCGCTTTAAATCCTGCTCATCTACCCGTTTGACCCGGATAGCCTGTTCCCGAAACGCCGTTTCCACCCGGCTTAGGATATGTCCTAACTCCCTAGCTTCCTCAGCCTTGATCCGGATGATGACAAGAAACTCTCTGGCGCCGCTATCCTCTTGCTCCATGGCTTCTAACATCTCTAGATCTGCCCGCAATAAATTTTGCACCCTCGCGTTTTTCTCTTCCGCCATCCGTGTTTTTCAGATACCGTTTATTCTCGCTAAAGTTTTTCTTTGGAATTGACGCAGCATAATTCCAGCTCTGTCAGCCCTTTTAACACCATCATCAGTCCATAAACCTTCTGCGCTACCCCTGCTTCCGATAACACCGACAGGTTATCCGGCTCTAATAAAAAAGATAACCAGACCGACGCCGTCTGTACGCCAAAGCCCATACTCCGTTATACGCGCAATCCCTAAAAAGCTCCTGCACACTCTTTTTCTGCCGCTTTCTCTGATATTGCGCGCTCTTTTTCTTTTAGCTTTTTCATCTTACCCTCCATAGGAAAAACTGCTGTGTGAAAAAATAACGGCAGGCCGCCTTGATAAAATCCAGAATGCTTTCTTCCTTCACCCGGATGGTCAGGATTGCAAACAACACGCTTACCATCACAAAAAGGGCTGCTGAAAGGCAGATAAAACAGTAAGGAAAGGGCTAGAAATATCCCGATTAACACCAAATCCTGCAGAATCCAAAACCACAGCGTGGCCTTCGCTTTTAAATTCTCAGGATAAATATACATCTTTCCATCTCCTCCTCTTTTATGTCCAAAACCAGAACTTCCTGCAGTTCTTCCTCCGTATATAAATCGTCATCCATCTCTGCGTGCCAGAAATAAAGATAGAGATCTTTCCCTGTCTATGTCGATCTCCCGCTGCGCTACGCCTTCTCCCCAGCTAGCTGAAAACTGTCCGCTCAGATACTGTTTGACCTGCGCAGTCTGTGTATCACTTAAGGGGCCATAGCTTTCTATCTTTGTTTTCGACCATAGTTCCCCGGCAATCTCTGCCACACACACTTCGATACCGCAAATTTTTTCCCGGAGCAATGCGTTATAGAGATATTTCGCCAGCCCGCCGTCTTCTCCCATAGGCCTGCATCCAGCTTCACCTGTGCTTGTATTTCTTCTTCATACTTACCAAGCCGTCCCCATAAAGAACATCCACATCAGGCTCTTCCATTTCATAGCGATCGTCCATCAATTCTCCACGTAATCTGCCATAAATCCAACTTGTCACGATTTCTTCCGACAGCGGGTGAAGCGGCAGAGCGCCGTTTAACTCCAGATACCCAAAGGGCGTCTTGTGCTGTGTAGGCTTTGTCTGTTCCGGCGTGAGATAATAGGACGCACTTTTTTCCAGCACCTCACAAATCTCCCGAAAATTCTCCGGCTGCTCGATTAAAAGCGCGGCATATACCGTTTCCCAGTCTGCTTTTGGAAGCTCTTTCTTTCTTCTAATGCTTGCGCGAACTGCTCTAACTCCTTTACTGTACCGATCTCAGGCAAATATTGTGCCAATTCTCCTTCCTTTCAACCTGATGATTCTGCCATTTCATCTGATCCAGGCATTCCACGCCCAGCCGTTTTTCCACACTCCGCTTTTTTTCCTCTGTCATCGGCAGAAAAAAGCCACGTATTACATTTTGCCGCTTTTCACTCCGGCCATCACCTGATATCCTCCGGTCATACCTACCGGAGGCAGCGCGTCTCCTTCCTGGTACTGATACCCATGCGCTTTTATTTGCTGCACTTCTCCTGTTTCTTTCCTTTTGGTAGCAATCCAAATTGACAGAAAAGCTCCAAGGCTTCCTGAATTGTCTGCATTTTTCTAATACTGCCCCATAAAGCCTTGTTTCCGATTCGCACAGAGAAGATAACTGCCGGTCTAAGAAACGCAGCATATTCAAAAGGCTGATTCTCTCCAAGCTCAACCCTTTGCTTTTCTGCCAGATTGTTCAGATGCTCGTATTCTCCGTCTAAGCTTTCTAGGATCGCCTTTGGATACTGGCTTTGATACTGCCGCAATTTTTGATAGTCCTCTAAAGGTATCCGAATATGAATGGTAACCTCGTCTGATTCATAGTAAAATTCTGCTTTTATACGCATACACGCCTTTCTCTCTGTATTTTATTTTCTCTAGTTTGATATGGAGATTATACGCATTTTAAGGGCTGTTTTTAGGGCTGGAAGAATAAATGGAGTAACTGTGATCGTTAAAATCAATTCCTGCATTTTTGCCTCCTCAAAAATGAAATTACTATTAATTTTTCGTGCAAAATATTGTATTTTTTCGTGCAAATAGCATATACTATAATCATCAACACGAAAGGAGATGGTTATATGGCTGGCTCTACCACAAATATCAGCATCCGTATGGATTCGGATTTGAAAGCACAGGCCGACGCCCTGTTTGGAGAACTCGGCATGAACCTGTCCACAGCGTTCAATATCTTTGTTCGCCAGTCGCTGCGCGAGGGCAGAATTCCTTTGACATTTCCCTGAATCAGCCCAACAAAGAAACGATTGCCGCGATGTTGGAGGCAGAAAGGATTGCAAAGGATCCATCTGTGAAAGGATACACCGATCTGGATGAACTGTTCGCAGACCTGAAAGCATGAGGAAAACAAAATATACCGTTAAGCTCACCACGCAATTTAAAAAGGACTATAAGTTGGCAATAAAAGCGTGGATTAAAAATCGGGCTGTTAGAGGATGTGGTTTTCGGCTCTGGCTATGGGCGAACCACTCCCGGAAAAGAACAAAGATCATGCCTTATCCGGGAATTGACAGGACATCGTGAATGTCACATTCTCCCAGATTGGCTACTAATTTACTGCATAGAGGACGATGTGCTGGTACTGACTTTAGCGCGTACCGGACACACAGTGACTTGTTTGGCAAATAACAGATATGAACCGCCGTATGGGAAATAAAATCTTGTACGGTGTTTTTCTTATGCTCATAACTCTAATTCCTATTTTCTTGTCGGCTCACTCCTTGCATGCAGTTCTGCGGTTCGTTTCAACCTCTCCGCAGCTTTGAAGCCTGCATATCCTGATACTGCAAATTCTCTTTATTTTCTCTGTTTCCATACTAACGAATCATCTGTCCAATGGTGCGCGTTAGGGTAAGGGCATGCTGCGCTGCATAGAAGCTAGACATCAAATTGGCACGGGTACCGGTTTCCATCCCGAAATGCCCGGCAAGCCGCGGAATCTCCCGGCCGATAGCATCAGCCCCAACCCTAATAACATCTGCTCCCGAAATACCATTAAGCCTGCAATCAAAATACTAGACTGCAAAAAGGTGGTCAGACACAGTCCCACCACCTGCTTGCACCAACCGGTAAAGCCGTCTAAATAACCGCGGGGAATGCTGAACATATAAAGGCTTCCCACTGCGATTAAAATCAGGAGAATCCCGCCCCGCTTTAAATTGGAGAAAAAGACCTTAAACACCGCATATCCCAACAGCACAAGACAAAAGACGCCTACCACAGCCGTCAGCGCCAAAGGCTGCAGATTTTCTACAGTTCCCTGCGCCGCTTCAGCCAAATTTTGATAGCCTTCCTGATAGCCCATTCCGGCAATGGCTCCGGATAGACTCCCCTCTAGGCTCACCACCTCCCGGTATAGATGGATTGGCAAGCTGCTAAAAAGGCTGACCGCCAAAAACCCCTTTATGGCATTTAAGGCCACATCTTTCAGATTCCCTCGCCCGGACTGATATTCGATGGCGCATTCAAACACAGCTACCACCAATCCCACAGCATACAGCATCCAGCCCAGACGAGAAAAAAACAAAACCAACGCCGCTACCCAGGATAGTTCGAATAAATCGGCGCCCATCCCATTCATCATCGTGAAAAATTCTGACAGAAAGCCGATTAACATGCTGTAAAGCCAGTCCATAATCTGGTCTAAAATGGATCCTGCCGCAAAATCCCAGATAAACATTCTTTTCACACCTGCCTTTTCTTAAACGCCGACAATCTGCCAGATATATAACGGCGCTGTCAGCGAAAAAGACCAGACAGGCGAATAAAATCGCGGGGCCGGTCCACTCAAACTGCCCATGCTTGCGGTAATCAAAATACACCATAGCAAGCTTGGCAAAGAAAACACCGCCAAAATTAAATCGATGGCCGGAAAGATGACGTTATTCACCACAGTTTTTATCTGCCCGGCAGCGCTCTTCCACGTGCTTTCAATCACGCCGGCCACATCACCTTCAGCTAAGGCGCTTGTTTGCCAAAAAATCAGGCATAGCAGCACCAATCCAAATAAAAGCGCCGTCCTTTTCCAACTGTTTTCATTTTTCTCCCCCTATTCGCTTACCAGCTCTTCTGCCAGCGCTCTAAGTCCTTCCAGATACTCCCGGCTTTGTTTTTCCTCTAACTCCCGCAAGAGATCGCCCGCTCTCCACTGTTTTACGATTTCTTCCGTGTGCGCCAGATGAAAGGCCGCTTTCTGATACATCTCGTTTGCCAGAGCCTTATCCCGCACATCGGAGATAACCCGGTAAAAATGCCGCGCCCCAATCTGGGATTCCTCTAAATAAGCCAGCTGACTTTTATAAAAGCTCAGGGATTTTAATTCACAGCCTAAGAGCCGCACCACCTCATCCGCTTTTTTTAACGCGGTCTTGGTAAGCAGATGATGATGTACTTCGCTGGTCAAATCCAACACCGTTACCTCATACTGCTCCTTTAAGGCTTCCAAGAATTCTTCTGCCTGCCGCTCTAAGACGGGCGGATACAAGGTTTCGTACTCGCCTTTTTAACAAACCGTAAAGCCGCAGACAATCCGTCCCTTTATCTGACAGGCATTGGCTTCCACCAGGGTCGGCACAATTCGCTTGGCCGCAAAGACGCTGCCCAGCGAATACTGTTTTAACAACGACGCTTCTTCCTGCACACAAGGCAACATGGGCGTATTCCAATCACAAAAAACCAGCGCAGTTCTGCGGCCCTCCTGCCCATAGTGCCAGGCAAGCTTTGCAGACAAGGTGGTTTTTCCCAGCGCCTGGGCTGCCCCAAACGGCCAGCAGCTTCTTTGTTCTCTGTTTTTTTCATTTCTCCCTCATTCCTTCCAGTTTTTGAAATCCCAACTCATCTACATCAAAAAACGAACTGCCGTTTTTTTCATCGTACAGTTCGATCACATCCGATATTGTGAGCGGATGACCGGGAAAGCCCTCCGGCCATCTGGTGTTCAATTTTTGAAAAATAACTTCTAATTGTTCCGTTTCGCTATATCCGTCATAAACCACCTGATACTCTTCTAAACGGACAACACCGTATTTGGCCGTGTAGGTTTCATAGGGCAGGAATTTCTTTTCCGGCAAAACCTCTTCCCGCCACTGCCAAATCCGGCAAAACTGCAGCCGGCACTTTCCGTCATCCGCCAGCACCTGACAGGTTAACAACCGCTCATAAAGTCCTTCCTGCTCTTTCGGATAAAGTCCCTGCTTTGCCAATTGTTCTTTTAAAAAGCTGGTGTGGAAAATGGGATCGACATACACCAGCTCCCCTTTACGGTATCCGGCCCGGTTACCGTAATAATATAAAAACCATGTTCCAGATAGATTGCCTCCATCTTGTTTCGCTCCTTCCTACGAGTTTTTCCGCCTGCTTTAACAAGGCTGACGCAAGCCTTAGCTGCCGTTCTTTTTCCAACTGCCTTCCGGCTGCCATAAGATAGCTTTCTACCGCTTCCGGCGAGTGGTCTCCAATCTCGATCATACTGACGGCTGTCAACACGACACGTCCTGTTTCGGCTTCTAAGCGGATGATCTGTCCGGGAAAGAGACTTGCCGCTTCTTGAATTTCCTTCGGCAAATAAATCCGTCCCTTACTGCCAAGCACCTTATAAGCTTTGCTCAAACACATCCCTCGCTCCCATCTCTGTTTGTCTTATCCGTCTTGTAAAAGCACGGCATAGATCTCAGCTGCCGGAATCCGGCGAATGACAATTCCTGCTTTTTCGCGCAGCTTTCTCTTCTAACGCCATCCCGGATGATTGCTCATCACCACACAGCCACAGTTCATCGCAGCGTTTCAAAAAGCTCCAACCCCAGCTTCATCCCAAGCGCCCGATCCTCCATTTTTTGCTCGTTTAAGACCTGCGGATAAAACAGATGGGGCGCCACCGGTACCGCGCCGGATCGGATGGCATAAGTCATTGCCAACCGGGCAAAACTTTCATTCTGTTTGATGGCGCCCCGATAGGGGACTTGCCAGATATACTACCGGTTTTTCTCCCACACCACATCCTCCTCCTACTCTTCTGTATAATATTGATTCACAGCCGTTAATGCTGCAAGGATTTCTTCCCGTTCCTCTCGTTTCAAGTTCCACAACAAATCCACAATGGCTAACACAATGCTCTCTGTCTTCCCGTCCGTGACCACAATCGCCCCTGTACCGAACACCACCAAATATTCTTCGGCAGTATAGAGTCCGGCTGCTTTCAGCATTTCTGCGTCCAGATACAATCCTCTTGCTTCTCCCTGCATTCGCTTTTTCACATCCATCCCGCCCCGTTCTTCTTTGCCTTCTTCTGCTTCACTACAGTCTTAGTGTATCCTCTTTTACTGTCCGTTCCTGGTATTGCTCCATCAAGGCCTCTATTACCAACTGCTGAAAGGCTTCCGGATCTTCTACAATTTTTTTCTAAATGTGCTGCCATACTCTTCAAGCAAGGAGAGATCCTCCGCCATACAGTAAAAACCGCCCGCTTCACTGTCAAACTCAAGTTCAGAAAGCCTTGGATCTGCTGCAAAGGCTTTTCGAAATACCAATTCCCATTCCTGTCCACATCCATAGGTATACCACCCATACCGGTCTTTCACCGGCTCTCCAATCTCCCGCGCATAAGCGTTAAAGGCTTCCTGCCCATAGTTCTCGTATTCTTCCGAAAGAAAGGAAAGGCAAAGGCTGAACCTGCCATTCTCATGATCCACCAGTCCAAAGGGCGCGTTTTCCTGTTCAAATTTTTTATTCTCTCCTCGTAATTCATTTTATGCCTCCTCTGATTTTAAAAACAAATCCATCTGCTCTGCTTTTTTACCCCGTCCTTCTGTGACGGGATCATAATGGTGATCACCACTTCCGGATACAGCGCGCCGTTTTCATAGCGCTGCGCCAGATTATTCATGCGGCTGATCGCCCGCACCCAATATCCGTCATACAATTCCCGGATATAGTCACAGTCATTGTAGCTTACCATCCATTTTCCTTCGGCTCTGACTAAGGCGTCGCGCAGCCGCTTATGATCCGCCCTGGCAAATGCCACTTCATAATGGTCCTCTGTTTCAAAATAAGGCGGATCACAGTAAAAAAAGGTTTCTTTTCTGTCATATTGTTTGATTAACGCCTCAAAATCCTTATTTTCGACCACGGTACCCGCCAGTCTCCTGCTCGCCTCCCAAATAGCGTCAAAGGTTTTTCGGATATCCGTCCCCTGACACCCAAAGGAGGTGCAGCCGCTGCCGTAGCTGTAACGAATCAGCCGGTAAAAGGCGGCGGCCCGTCTGACATCCCATTCCCCGGCCCGCTCTAATAACAAGGCTTTTAATTCTTCCGCTTCAGGCGCCGGCAGCTCCCGCTCTAAGAGCGCCTGTTCCTCTTTGAGCGTTTGCCCGTCAAACTCTCTTCGTGCCAGAAATTGCCGCAGCACCAAAAATTCACTGCGGGAATTCAGTGGCAAAAAGCCCAGCTCTTTGATCAGTGAGATGGGCTTATCTCTGGTGCAGAGAAATAAATTGGCCAGATCGTTGTTATAATCGTTATAGACCTCCAGTTCTGCATGGTCCCTGGGTCTGCCGAATAACACCCAGCCTCCGCCGCCGAATACTTCCACATACCGTTTATAATCTTTGGGGAACATTGGATACAACTCCTGCCGGAGCAGCTTCTTCCCGCCAACCCAAGATATAAAGCTGTTTAAAATAGAATCGGCCTCCCTTCTGCCAAGTTCTGCTCATTTTTATGCTACACGCCTTCAGGCAATAGATACCCATAGGAGGTTTCTATGGCACCAACGCGCGCTGCCATCCGCTTTCCATAACGGCTGAAATCAATGGTCTTCTTTTCTTCTTCTGTCAGCTCTAAATTGCATTGGAGTTCAAATAGTTTCCTGCCGAAACAATGGGCGCTGCGGCAATCGCCAAAATATTGATAGGCTTCCAGCTGATAACTCGCCGCAAGGGCCCCCTCCAGGTCCGGCTCATTCCATAATTCCAACATGGCCTGAAACTTGGGGAGTTCTCCGGCCTGTTCCAGCTCCATTAAGCGTCTTCCCAGCGTTTTGATGTGTTCAAGCTCCAATAGATCCTCATAGATGACGGGAATCAATACTGGTGCCATACAGTCGATTACGACGCAGGCTGCCCCTGTTACTGCCTTTTGCCAGTCCTGATCGGAAACGGCCTCCTGATCTTTTGGAAAGGAAACGACCTGATTCGCCCCATTCGGATCTTCCAGACAGATCGAGACAGAGACCGCTTCCTTTGGTGGAGTCGGCTTCCAAAAAGAAACCTCCTTTGGCTGCACACCCCGCTCAGATACCCGATCCGAGTGTAAAGCCCGCCGTCTGACTCCCGCCACCGTTTCCCAATCCGGTTGTAGTCTAGATAGCCTTTCATCTGCTCCAAAAACCACGCCTGATCCCTCAGATATCCGCTCTCCAGACAAAATTTCCCCAATGCCGCGTCATCCAAAATATCTTCCAATAATACACCGTCTCTCACCCATAAGACAAGCCCAACCACCTCAGAAAGCTCCTCCATACGCCGCTCTTCCATGGCTTCTGCCAAAGCCTCCAATCGTTTTTCGGCAAACAAATCAAATTCATCCAACAGCATAGCCAGCGTATTCCATTGACCCAGGGTTCCCAAAACACCGCCTTGCTCTGTCTGACTCCACAGCCAATCGGAAAACACCGGCAGGCGGGGACAGTCTACAAAACAGGAAAAAAGTTCTGCCTCATCGTCTGCCCCCAACTGATACAGCAAATCTTGAAAACTCCAATAGGTTGCTGGCAGCGTAAACAAGACCTCCCGTCCTCCTCACCATGCTGCTCATTCCGTAAACGTCCATGGTCAATACTGCTTCCTTTTGCCAAAGGACTGGCTTCTGAATGGCATCTGTTGCGTCTGGATACAACAGCCTTGCTCCAAGATTGGAAACGGACAGGCTCATCCGGCGTCCATCCCCCAATACAGTCTTTGTAAAAAGGACCGGCCCCAGCTTACCTGACATAAATCCAGACAGCCTTTCTGTAAATGCTGGGCCTCTTCCTCAGTCAGCTTTCGCTTCACCTGACAGACAAATTTCAAATATAAAGTGTCCTCTAAAATGACCAGCTCCGGCTCCATGGAGAACACCAACTTTTTAGCGCTTCCTCTGTCAGGTAATAGGCAAGTCTCCTTAGACCCTCTTCTGCAATGGCATGGGCATGAAATTGTGTATTCCAGATTTCCAGCATGTCTGCCGCCTCTTTTACGGAAACAAACCGTTTTTGCCAGTAGGCATCTGTCCCAACATGCTCCAGGATAATCATCTGCAGCGCCGCTGGCAGATACACAGCCGCTTCCTCCAAGTGCCCCGGCTTTTCCCATTGATCCAAAAAACAAAATACTTGGGCTAGGCTTCTGTCCGAAATTGTCTCCAAAAAAGCTTCCGCTTCATAAAGTGCTGAAACCGGCAGTCGCTTGAGCCGTAACGCCAGGTGATTTAATCGCTGAATATTGTCATGCTTTCGAATGAACTTTTCCAGATTGCCTGGATAACAACGGATTTTTGTAATCTCGTAATTGTTTTCTCCTACGCCAATTGCTTTTAGCTGCTGCCGTAGATAGTCTGGATCCTCTGGCAGACAAAGCTTTACAGCTTTCAAAGGAATTCCCATTGTTTACAACCTCTAGTTCTATCATGTAGGTTTCCTCCGTTTTTCATCTCCGGCCCATGAAAAAACGCCAGAACAATATTTTTTGTTCTGATGCTTTCAGACCGGCCGTGATCATATTTTTTCCCTATTTCACCACATCAACATCTGCTTCTGGCCTCACCCCTTTCTCTGAAAATAAAAAAGCGATATGCTCTTTTTCAGAAACATATCGCTTTCAAGTTTTTTGCATATAATATTTTAAGAACGACCGTCAGTCATCCCGGTCATCCAGGATCCAGTTTATTTATGAAAATATTTTCCAAATACATCTAAAGAAAAAACGAGAATCTTGACCTCGTCAAAACCCTCGTTTATCCCCATATATCGGCCTTTATCGCCAATACATCTATTTCGTTAAAAAAAGTGGCTGGGGTACTAGGATTCGAACCTAGGGATAACGGAGTCAGAGTCCGTTGCCTTACCGCTTGGCGATACCCCAGCGAAAAACCACGAAATTTATTATACCAGATAATTTTTTATTTTGCAAGCTTTTTTTACAGATTTTGCTGCATAAGTTTTTCCGGCTTTTATTGCTGCTGCACGTCATAATAATAGGGCATCACCAGCACTACCTTGGTGCCCTTGCCTTGTGTGCTGTCCAGCAGCATTTTGCCGCCGTGCAGCTCCATAATTTCACTGGCAATGGACAATCCCAAACCGGTGCCGCTTTTTATTGCTGCAGCCCTTATAAAATTTCTCTTTCACCCGTTTTAAATCCTCCGGTGCAATGCCGCTACCGTTATCCTCAATAATCATGACAACCTGATCGTCCAACACCTGACTGCTGATTTTGATTTCCGCCCGGGGCCGTCCCACGGTAAATTTCATGGCATTGTCCACAATATTGATAAATACCTGCTTTAATCGATTATAATCAGCAATCACCCAACATTCCTTGTTGTCGGTCAGCACGGTCATCTTAATTTTTTCCTGATGGCAGCGCACCGCAAATTGATTGTGAATGTCGGCCAATAAATGATTGATGGAGAATTCTTCTTTTTCAGCTCGATGCGCCGTCCTTGCAGCTTGGAGAAATCCAGCAAATCGTTCACCAGAATAATCAACCGGTCCGTTTCTTTGCTGATGATGCCCAGCCCTTCCGCCGTTACATCGGGATCGTCCTGCAAATCCTGCAGTGTTTCCGCCCAGCCCTTAATGGAGGTCAGCGGCGTGCGCAATTCATGGGAAATGGACGAGATAAATTCATTTTTGGCCTGGTCAGCCCGGGTAATTTCTTTGGTCATAATATTGACCGCATCTACCAGTTGACCAATTTCATCGTTATGATATTTGATGGCGGTGACTTTGTAATTGCCTTGGGCCACTTCTTCTGTTACCCGCACCAGTTCCTGAATGGGCACCAAAATGCGCCGCGACATCATCCGCCCAAACACGAAGGCTACGCCAATCACAGCGGCACCAAGCAGCGCTGCTGCCAGCACATAGCGGACAATGATGGCATAGGTAGGTTCCAGGCTGGACACGTAGCGCAGAACGCCCACAATATTGTTCTCGTCATAAATGGGCGCCGACACCGCGATGATAAATTCCCCAGCTCACTGCGGCCCTTCCACGATTCCATGCGGCCGTCTAAAGCTTGGATAAAATCCCAGGTAGTCACCATCTCGCTGGAAGCAGAGCCGGTGCTGTCGATAACAACCTGACCGCTTAAATCCAGCACCTCTACCAGCGCATTTTCTTCTACATCCATATTTTCAAAAATGTAATTGGATTTGGTATAAATATCGCCTTTATCGGCATACCGGTTGTAAAGTTTGCCGCCGTTTCCGCATGATTGACCAATACACGCTCCACGCCGCCCAGATAATACTGGCTGATGACAATGATAAACATGCTTTCCAACAGCAGCACTGTAAACAAAGCAATGGCCACATAATTGCCAATGAGCTGTTTGCGAATACTCTGCACGGTTATTCACCGCCTCCCACCAGCGGTAACCATAGCCCCATACCTTTTCAATATATTTAGGATTGGAGGGATCCTCTTCAATTTTCTGCCGGATGCGGCGGATGTTTACGTCCACAATTTTAAAATCGCCTACATAATCATAGCCCCACACATTGTTCAGAATTTCATCCCGATGAACGGCTTTATTGGCATTTTCCATAAAATATTTGACCAGCGTAAACTCAATCGGCGTCAGCTCAATTTCCTTGCCGTCCTTCAACAGCTTGCGTTCATCCTGTAAGATGACAAACTTGCCGGAAACAATCTGATTGCTGTTCTCTTTCTGCTCTTTATCGACTACATGCAGCCGGCGCACCAACGCATTGATGCGGGCCAACAGTTCCTTGGGGCTGAAGGGCTTTACAATATAATCGTCGGCACCCAGCTCCAGCCCTTCAATTTTATTTTCTTCCTGCCCTTTTGCCGTCAGCATGATAATCCCCAAAGAAGGATATTGCTCCCGCGCCCGCTTACAAACCTCAAAGCCGCTGATGCCCGGCAGCATCACATCCAGCAAGGCCACGTCTATGGTGTTATCCAGCTTTTCCAGCGCTTCCTCGCCGCTGGCAGCCTCCACCACTTCAAAATTGTGCCGTTTTAAATTTACCAAAAATAAAACTGCGAATGGAGGCTTCGTCCTCCAATACCAAGATTTTTGTCACCTGCGTTCTCCTCCTTCTATCTGCAGGCAGGAAATCAACCGGCTCGCTGTAACCTCAAACCCGTTAAATTCCTGCTTTTGAATATCCGCCACATAAACCTTATTTTTTGTTAGGATGATTGCCCAGCACAACCAAAGAGTCGGACTGCTCCATATCCTGCCAAACCAATTGGTCAATGGTTGCCAATGAGAAAACCGTTTCAAATTCCAAATCCTCATTTTTCGTAATAAAAAGTCAATCCAGCTAATGTCATTCTCGCTGCGGAAATCATAATACAGCGAGTCCATCCAACTCAGCGGTATTTGGAACCGGTAGCCGTCGGCGGAATTTTCTAGCACTGCATCTACAGCCCGCAAGCCGTCAGCCTCATCCCATTGCAGCCATACCTGAATATAATCTTTATAGGTTTTCCGGCTGTGTCCGTCTCCGGCGCCCACAGCGAATTAATTTCAGGATACCGTCGCTGTTTTCATCTTCAAACAGCGCCAGCCCCTGCATGTCCTCATAATCGTAAGGCAGCGGATGCTCCATCAGCACCGCAAAGCCCTCTTCCGTTTCCTTCAGGAACAGTATATTAACAAAATGATTAGGCCGCATGGCCAAATACACACCCTGCTGATTGCGGCTGATTTGTGCAAAGCGGATTTGGCTGCAATAGCCGTCGAAGGTTTCATTATAAATGGAATACACGTCGCCGTTCCGATAGGCATATACCACAATATTGCTGCTGCCCTCCAGCACAGAGGTATCCATCCGCGCCGTCACAATCACATTACGGCCGTCGGCATTCTGCGCCACCGTAAGCTGGTCATAGGTGATGCGTTCCTCTTTGGTGATGTCCACCATCTCGCTCTGATTTAACTGATACAGATACAACTCCTTCAACGAGCCGTATCCAGTACGCACGCCCAGCATCAGCTCCATGTTGCCGTCGCCGTCCAAATCCCGCACCGAAAAATAATGAATATCGGTGCCGTAGGCGATGGCCTTCCGGCTCAAAAACCACTGGCCATCAGTTTGATCCAAAATCACAAAGCCCAGCATAAAATTATTTTCCTTGTTGGCATAGAAGGCGATAATCTCCTCCTCACCGTCTTCATCCAAATCTATGTACTGATAGGCATTGGTGTTGTCCATATCCTTGGGCACAATCAAATGTTCCTCTCTGCCCAAAAAAGAAGTGATGAGCTGCTTTTGCTGCAGCTTCTCCTGATTGGAAGCCGGCGCTGTCACCAAACTGTCGGGCGACATAAACTCAAAATCGCAGCCGCAAAGCCAGAACACATTGAGCAGGCAGAACAAAATACATACTTTTAATTTCATTGTCATTCTCCTGACCGTATAAAGTTACCTTTTTATTATAGCATATCTTTTCAGGGATAAAAGCAACAACTTTTCAGAAGATACTATCTATAGGGCACTTCTCACCATGAAAAAAAGCAGACAGGATACACCCCTGCCTGCTCAAGCAAGTATCAAAACCAGTTTTTATTTAATAACACCCCATTGTCTGCCTAATATTTTCCACATATGCAGTATTTCCTCTGTCTGGAACTGTTCTTGTTTTTTCTTGATATCCTGTAACATCAATAGCGACTGGTAAATCATAAATCTTGTTAAGGACTTTAAAGTAACTTTTCCCATATAATTTTTGTAACTCATCTTGAAAATCTTTGCGTACCTGGTTCAAACGATAATCATAATTATACCAGCATCTTTTACAAAAAACTGGCGTTACTAATGTATCCTCCTCCAGTAATACTTTTTTAACCGTTTTTCCT
>VOFC01006587.1_pt1 | contig 56526 bp, 59 predicted proteins | sample 5384161 | NCBI WGS metagenome assembly VOFC01 (sample SAMN12384722, study PRJNA508395) | human gut metagenome | isolation source: healthy gut B | host: Homo sapiens | reverse complement strand
GTATTCTCTATGGTCTCTCAACTTTTTATTGTAACTTTGCAGAAGAGATATGGAGAATAAAATTATATCGTGGGATTTATTGGCTGCGGCGAAGCAACCGAGAAAAAAAAGCGGTCCGGCTTTTTCTCTTGTGGAAGGTTCGCGCGTTATTGCCGTTATGAGTAGAAGCGAAGATAAAAGTTCGTTCCTATGCCGAGCGACATAATATTCCCAAATGGTACACCGATGCGCAGCAACTTATAGATGACCCCGACGTAAACGCCGTTTATATTGCCACACCTCCTTCCACGCATGTTACTTATGCAATCATGACTTTGAAATCCGGTAAACCGGCATATATAGAAAAGCCCTTGGCTTCAAACTATCAAGATTGCGGACGCATAAACCGTATTGCAGAAAAGACAGGTGTTCCGTGCTTTGCCGCATATTACAGACGGTATCTGCCATATTTCATAAAGGTAAAACAAATCATTACAAGCGGAGAAATAGGAAAAGTTATAAATGTACAATTACGCTTTGCCGCTCCTCCGAGAGAGACCTTGACTATAGTCGCCAAAATCTTCCATGGCGTGTGCAGCCTGATATTGCCGGCGGCGGATATTTTTATGATTTTGCACCACACCAAATTGATATGCTCCAAGAAATATTCGGTCCGATAGTTGAAGCCAAAGGATATTGCGACAACCGCGACGGACTTTACGAAACTGAAGACACCGTAAGCGCGGCATTCAGGTTTGCTTCAGGGCTTCCGGGGTCAGGTTCCTGGTGTTTCGTAGCTCATGAATCGGCAAAAGAGGATCGTATACAAGTAATCGGCGACAAAGGAGAAGTAAGTTTCTCTATATTCACATACAATCCCATAGAACTAAATACAGAACGCGGACACGAAGAAATAGTTGTGGAAAATCCCGAACACGTGCAGCTTCCTCTTATAAAGCTTATCGTAGAACACCTGCAAGGAAAAGCAATTTGCGGTTGCGACAGCGTGAGTGCAACTTCCGTGAATTGGGTAATGGATAGAATTCTCGGGAAAATATAAATGCGCTTTGCGCTTATACACACTTACGAAACTACTTCTGCTTTGAAACATTTGCGCTTAATATTTTCAGTTATTCTATTTGTGCTTTGTCAAAGCACAAGTATATATGCGCAAGACACGTCGTCTTTTTTCGTCCGAAGGCAATACTGAAAACTTTACTCAAACTTCGGAAAAACAACAAAGCAACAAGCATAAAAGAAGTAAGCTATACCGTTTTTTTCAAAACTTCAACGCTATAGATACAACTTATATAGAACCTAATCATTACAATTTCACCGCTATGGCTCAAGCAAGTAATTTGCTTAATTTCTATACCATATACGGAAAAAATGAAGATGGGAAAAAACAAAGAATATCTTTCTCTACAAAACCGAGACTTAAGGTTGGTCCTTACATTGGTTGGCATTGGGCGTTCCTCGGATACCAATTTGATATAGGGCGTACCTATACTTCCAACAAATCGCAGCAATATAATATAAGTCTTTACAGTTCCACAATAGGAATAGACTATATTCACAACACTAACAACGGAGATTTTTACATAAACAGGACTAAAGGTTTCGGAAAAGAGAATACAAAAAAACATCAAGGATGTTCATTTTGACGGATTAAAAACTTATACCCACAGTCTGAACCTTTATTATATTTTCAATCACAAGAAATTTTCGTATCCTGCCGCATTCAGTCAAACCACACAGCAAAAAAGAGTTGCGGTTCCTGGAACATGGGGGTGGTGGTGGCTCATCAAAAACTTTCCTTCGATCATACCAAATTGCCTTCCTCTTTATTATCCGCCGAAAACGGAAGAACCGGATTATATGACGAACTGAAATTCAACAACATCAACTTTTATGATTACAGTTTAAGTTTCGGTTACGCATACAACTGGGTTTTTGCTCCCAATTGGCTGTTTGCCGCCTCCGCTTCCCCTGCCATTGGCTACAAGTTTGCTAAAGGTCAGAGCATAGACCACAAAGAAATTTTTTCAAGTCATAATATAAATTTCGACGTAATAGGACGTGTAGGACTGGTATGGAACACAAACCGTTTCTTCGCAGGTTTTTCCGGAATTATACACGCCTATACTTACCGCAAGTCCCGTTTCCAACTCAGCAACGCCATTGCTATGACTAATTTGTACTTCGGAATAAATTTCATGCCCAAGGGACATTACAGAAGAACCAATCCTCAAAAATTCAAGAAATGGTAGAGCAACATCCTTTGAAGCCTTTTCTTCCGCCCCACTCGCGTATTCTAATGCTTGAAGCTTCCCTCCGCCGCGTACACGCTGGAGTATGGATTTTTTCTATCCCAATTTCATAAACGACATGTGGCGTATTTTCGGAATAGTCTTTCGAGGAGATAAACTTGCCTTTGTGGATGTGCCAAACAAAAGCTTCAAACTGGATGAAATAAGGAAACTTCTTACACAAAAAGGCATCGCCATTTACGATACGGCTACGGAGGTAAATCGTCTGAATAACAACGCGAGCGATAAGTTTTTGGAAATTAAAACTCCAACCAATGTTTTCTCACTTTTGAAACATATTCCGCAATGTTCGGCAGTATGTGCCACGGGCGGCAAAGCTGCAGAAGAACTTTCCTCGCAACTCGGTGCGGAAGTGCCCAAGACCGGAGAATGTACGCGGTTTGAAAACGACTGTCGCGAATATCTATTCTATAAGATGCCAAGTTCCAGCCGTGCATATCCTATGTCGCTTGAGCGGAAAGCTGAGTTTTATCATAAGATGTTTCTTGAAACGGGAATTTTGTAAGACAAAAAATTCCACAGTCATACATAATCCACAAAAACAATGAGAACTATAAAAAGAAATATACAAAATAGGGCACGGACCTTCCTCAAGCCACACTATGGGTCCCTCGTTCGCTGCCGAAATATTCCTGAAAAACATTCCCGACATCCGAAAAGCCGACATCACTTTATACGGAAGTTTGGCAGCCACAGGCAAAGGACACCTCACAGACAAAGCTCTCACTGACATTTTTCACCATGCGGGCGTGGAAGTATCTATTGTTTGGCAACCGAAAACGTTTCTTCCTTTTCATCCAAACGCAATGAAATTCGAAGCCTACGATGCTGAGAAAAATTTCATAGACAGTTGGACGGTTTACAGTGTTGGCGGCGGTTCTCTCAAAGAAGAAAAGCCAAAATTCCTTGAGAATGCCAATCCCGACATATATCCCCACACCCACATGAAGGATATTATGGAATATTGCATAGGCAAAGGATTGAACTATTGGGAATATGTGCAAAGATATGAAGACGCAGACCTGTGGGATTACCTTGCCGAGGTGTGGCAAAAGATGAAAGAAAGCATAAAACGCGGACTGACCGAAGAAGAAGTGCTGCCGGGTCCGCTTCATCTGCAACGCAAAGCCACGAAATTCTATGTAAAATCAAAAGGTTTGAAGCCTTCGCTCGAATCACAAGGACTTACTTTTGCCTACGCTCTCGCAGTTTCCGAAGAGAATGCCTCGGGGCATGTCATTGTTACTGCTCCCACATGCGGTTCATGCGGAGTTTTACCCGCCGTGCTTTATCATCTGCAAAACACCAAGGACTTCATGGACACCCGCATACTTCGCGCACTCGCCACAGCAGGGCTTTTCGGAAATGTGGTTAAAGAAAACGCCTCCATATCGGGAGCGGAAGTAGGCTGTCAGGGCGAAGTGGGTGTGGCATGCGCAATGGCTGCGGCAGCTGCAAGTCAACTTTTCGGCGGTAGCCTTTCGCAAATCGAATATGCGGCGGAGATGGGCTTGGAGCACCACCTCGGCATGACCTGCGACCCCGTCTGCGGACTTGTTCAGATTCCCTGCATAGAGCGAAATGCTTATGCGGCTTTGCGTGCCCTTGACTCCAACCTCTATTCCTCGTTTACCGACGGAGTGCACAGTGTTTCGTTCGACCGCGTGGTAGAAGTCATGAAACAAACGGGACACGATTTGCCTTCGCTATATAAAGAAACAAGCGAAGGCGGACTTGCCATTACGCACAATTGAAAATCGCATTCGCATAAAAGCAAACACAGAAAAACCTACGTCCGATATTCACTTTTATACGGTGGAAAACAAAGCGTGTTCCCCGTCTCTGAAAAAACAAGGGACTTAATAAAAATTACGAGCCATATATTTTGAAATATATGGCTCGTAATTTAAAAATATATGCCTTATATTTTTTGCCTTTCTACTTTACTGTTTTTCAATATAATAGAAAAGTCCTCTTTTTTTTGCTTGATTTGCCGGTTCTTCCCGCATATATATAAAGCAATTCCTCATATTTATTCAGGAAATTCCGACATATCCTTTAAGTTATATGGCACGCAGGAATTTTACCACGGCATCGCGATCGCGTTTCTTAAGATTATAGAATTTGAAAGCAGCATCATATGCATCACTCTCCTTGCTATAAGCATGCCACATGATTGCTTCAATTTCATTCTTGGCACGACAATCGTGCAAACGCTCTTCGGCTCCGGTATTTACCATGGATAAGCCGCGCCCCCAAAGAGGAGTTGTGCGACACCACGACCCGTGAATGTCATTAATCATGTGAAGTCTGTGCTGCAGCATATCGCTATAAGGAAAAATCTTTTGGTTGGGATATTTCGGCAGAGGACGACCGCCTATTGAAGCAGGTGCCCAATAATTATCCTCGCCGGTGGTCCATGAAGGGCGATGACATTTGGCGCAACCTATCTGGTTGAAAATTTTCTTGCCACGCTGCACCTCTTTATCGTTCAAGTTTCGCGCACGTGGAATGGAAAGTCCGCGATGCCATACCAAAAACGCATAGAAACTGTCATCCGACATCTCGGGAGAGAAGTTGTGCACATTGTTATTGAACTGATTTGTTTTTGGAGAGAGAAGAGTTCGCACAGCATTGGCAATGCCCTCGTCTGTGCCGTCGGCATGATAGGGAGAATTCGGATCGGATTTAATGGCACTGATAACCGTAGGATTTTTAGCCATTGCTTCTGCCCAGGCATCGGTGGTGTAGAGATAAGGACGATCGCTGCGCGAAACATTCGTTATGTTCCAAATGGCATTTGCCCCAGGTCCGTCTTGAAGTGATGCACGGGTAAGCGCATAAGTGAAACGCTTAATGGCTTTTTGCCATCGGCAAGCGTATACCACGCTCCGGGAGCCCAATCATTGGCTTCCTTGTTCCAAAATTTGGGATTTAGCTCAATGTATTGCGATTCGGCTGCATATTGCGCCTTCAAAGAGTCCTCTGGTATGGCATCGAGCAAACCCGTACCTATAATACCAATGGTAGATTCGAGACGAACGGCTATATTCTCCGGTTGGGGATAAGTATTAAACGCATTTTTCGGAATATTCACCTCAGGATAAGTAAGGTCAAAGGTTTCGCCATTGTCGGGAAAGCGCATGGCAAGTCCGCTCTCCATTGATGCGACGTGCTTCCACTCTATCGTTATTTTGCTCTCGTCTATAGGCGGAAGGAAAGGCGTTGTAGCCAATGTCTGGGGCATACCCGTAACTTCCGAAATATAATCACCGTCATTGCTGTTTGCACCATCGTTCGGTTTGTAAATGGCAAGAAGATAACCGTTTCCGAATACCGAGCGATAAGTTCCCTCCTGACGTTTACCATGTCCGTAGCCGGGGTGACAGTCAAGGCATGACTTTCTCAACGCCGCAGGACCTAGTCCGTTGAAAGGTGCAGTATTGCTATTGAAATTGCGCTCAAAAAAAAGCCTCGCCCTTATTAAATACACTGACGAGTCCCAGTTGCTCCGTAGCAGGAGTTTCGTCTTCATAGCAACCTGCCGAAACATTATCGGTAGTACCGAGTTCACCTCCGGGATACCACTCGTCTTTTGAAAAATTTCCCACAGCTTTTCCTATGTAATCGACATCGGTTCCAGGATTTGCTGTTCCGCCGTTATTGTCATCGCTACAAGATGAAAATCCCAAGCCCATAAAACCGGCAAGAGCACAAAAAATATAGTTTTCCAAGTTTCATCGTCTTTTCTATTTAATGTTAGATATATTCGTTATACAATGAAATAGTATCGGGACAGTACATCCCGATACCATAACAGTAATAGTTATGTGTATGATTATTGTTTTGCAAACCAGTCTGCCGCATTGTTCAAATCATCATCAAGAGTCTGCACGGCAACTTGAGCCTTGCCCACGAGAGGATCCTTTATGTTGTTGACAAAACCGCCGACAAGAGAATTCTGACAAGTTTCAAGTGCCTGAATCGCCGCATTAATATCACTTTCAAGTTTTGCCAAACCGCTATAATTGTGGTCTTTCATATACTGAATGATAGATTTGCTTTGATTTCTGTTCTCGGGACGACCGCCATAGAGAGAATTTTGAATGCTAATGATATTGTCTTTGAAATCAATGAAAGAACGTTGGCTGTAAGGCGATTCGATGTAATTAGGATCAGGATCTTTTCCGTTACCATAAGGATTGCCTATCTTAACATTGGCAACCTCATTACAAATATTCTCGCATCCCGATTTAAGAATGGTTACCATTGTTTCTTGCAGGGTAACGTATGTGCTGCCAACCTTACCAACTTGAAGCATGTTCTTTCCGTAAGAATAAGAACCGCTACCTACGGTATAAGGAAGCTCCAAATCTTCCACACGGTCAATATGTGCCTGGGGAGAATTCTCATTCCACGAAACTTCAAGCTGCCAGCATCTGTCGCGCAGGTCTCCGGCAATGGCAGTTGCATAAATAAGTTCTTCCTTTCCCGTTACATGAACATTGAGATCCTTAAATGCCTGGTCTTGTTCCTCGCCAAGGAAATCAGAAACCTTACGATTCGCGCCATTACGGAATATTATAAACTCTATTCCGTGAAAGCCCAAAAGTTCTTGCCCGAGACTGCTTCCCGCAAAGGCTATCGCGTCATCGTCATCGCCACTCATTATAGCCATGTGGTTTTTATTTGACAACTGACCTGCAAGAGTTGTTACGGCAAGAGGCCAAGTATCAATATGAGGGTCAATTCCGAAGTCCGTAGCCGCACCGTAAAGGAAACCTTCGCTCTCTTCGTAATAAGCACGTGCCTTTATGAATGTTTCGCAAATATTATCGATGTCTTCTTGTTTGAGACTTTCGGGATTGGAAACCGTTTTGTTTTTGGCAGACTTGAGTTTGTCATAAAGGTTTCCCGTTTCGTCGGCAAGTTTCGAGTAAGTGGTATAAACCGTATTGTTTACGTATTGGGAAAGAATCTCGTTCATCTGTTCTTTCTTTTCATTGGAGCTGCCATTGCCGTTGTTGTCATCGCTGCAAGAGGAGAAACCTAAAGCGAATGCCGCTCCGCAAAGCAACAAAGCCGGAATTTTAATTAATTTGTTCATTTGTATTTTTATTATGATTATTATTGTTGTTATCAGAGAAAGAATCCTTCATAAGCTATGCCTAAAAGACACGGAAGGCTCGTTATTATAAAGCGAACGCAGGAAACGTTTTGAATATTCCGCCTTAACAGCAATTTGCGGCAGAGGGTAGTAATTCAAACCGAAAGCCATGCAGAATCTTTTTTTGGTATACTCGTAAGGGGCTGCTGCTTGGCAGGCATATATGAATTATAGTATTCGTAATGTCCGAATACATAAAGTTTCTGTTCCTTACTGTGCATACTTTCCACTTGTGAGAAAACGTCATATCCGGCTTCCACACCAATAGAAATGGCATTCTTTCCAACAGGAGTCTTTTGGTAAGGAGCATTATTGGCTGCATTATTGCGCTTAATATCACTTATTGTTGCAGCATTACCTACATATCCGTAATCAACATTTCCCCGTGCAATTATATTGTATCTGTTAAATGTAAAATCAAAAGAGCCTACAGCCACGTTTCCTTTTATATGGTCATACGTTTTACATTGTTGTTTTCGTCTTTACCTTCAAGTTCGTGAGGGAAAGAATTGTGCATTGCTCTTCCGTAATATCCGCTCAATCCCAAACGTAACCCGGAAATCGAATAATTGTCTATTCTTGCGGCAAAGCCGTACTTGTTTGCCACTTTGAATTCGTATGGCGAACCGGTTCCGGCTTGTATCCAGTTTTCTCTATTGAATAAGAAAGCATCGAGACCTGCCACGAGTTGTGCTTCATACCTGAAGTCTCCGGAGCGTCCCCATATACTTATTCCCGTGTCGTGCCATGTGCAAGGCAATATAGTGGCTTCGCCTTCGGGACGATAGACAGTGAAATAATTCAAAGGCTCGTGATGAGCATTTGTCAAGCCCACAGGAACGACTATATGTCCTGCTCTCACATTCAATTCAGGGAAAAATGTTTTCTGTATCCAGAATTGCTCAAGTTCTACCTCTCCTCCTTTTTTCCACTTCCTGTTCCCACTCACCACCTTCGGTGAATTCTTTTTCCTGTGATGTTCCTGTGCCGGTATGCTCGAATTCTATTTCGGAACCCATGCTCCAACCTTTTCCGAAATCATAGCCGAGATAAATAACAGCATGGGGAATGTCGAAACGTCCGTGCGAAGGATCGTTCTTATATTTCGAAGGATTATTGTAACGAAAGACGTTATCGCTATAAAAGTTTCTTGTATAGGCAGCCTCTCCGTAACCGCCAATGCTGAGACGGTTTCCCTTCACATGATTCTGCACACTGTCGGCGGCGGAATAGTCTTGCGCAGCCACACTTGCTGGCAAACCTTGTACGAGTGCCGCACAAAGGCTATTTTTAGCGTTTTTTTCAAGTTTATCTTCATTTTTGCTTAGTTTATTTTTCGAGTGCAAAAGTAGAACCGACAAAAAATGTCGGCAATACCCACCATTAGGTAAAAGTCTCACTTTTAGGGAGAAGCACAATATTGGTCATTTTAGGACGTTCCGCATAAATACCCAGTGCTTTGCAACAAAATACCTTTATGTAGTGAGGTGGCAAAACAAAAAAATAACTTAATTTGCATCCGCTTTATTTTATAGGTATTTTAATTTTATGTCGAGCATATACTTTAACGAAAATGCCCTAATGTGGGACGTTATACGTTACGAACCGAAAGTTCTTCAGGCTATGAGCCGCTTTTGCATATCTCTCGGAGTTGGCGAACATACGGTGAAAGAAGTTTGCGAAGCAAACGGAGTGGACACGGACACTTTCCTTGCCGTGGCAAATTTCATTAAGCATGGCGAAGAATGTGCAGGACTTTTCATTGACAAAATCAAAGTTCCCGCACTCATGGACTATTTGCGCAATGCCCATGACTATTTTCTGAATTTCCAGTTTCCCAAAATTCGCAGAAAACTCATAGAAGCGGTTGACTGTTCCGAAAAAAACGAAGTGGCTTTCCTTATCCTGCAATTCTATGATGCCTACGCAGCCGAAGTTCGTAAGCACATGCAGTTTGAGAACAATAAGATTTTTACTTATGTGAACAGCAAGTTGAACGGCGAACCTGTTAATGAAAAGAACGAAGCCACGTCGAAAGAAATAGAAATGTATCTGCGCGGACACGATGCAATAGAATCAAAACTGAAAGAGTTGAAAAACCTGCTCGTAAAGTATGGAGTTCCGGCTGCGAACGTGAATTTTCTTAACGATGTGGTATTTAATATATACATGTGAGGACGACCTCACCACCCACTGCGCCGTGGAAAACAGATTGTTCATTCCCGCAATTACGAAACTTGAGTTGAAAAACGCGGGAGCGCATCACAGCGAAAAAGCCACGGACAAAGAAAAAAGACAAAAGAAGAGTTGAGTGTAAGAGAGAAAAGAAGTTTTGGCGTGTGCCGTAAAGGGAATGACAAACAAGGAAATAGCCGAAAACCTGTTCATATCGCTCAATACGGTGCTTACACACCGCAAAAATATTTCGCGAAAGCTCAACATCCATTCCATATCGGGACTCACGATTTACGCGATAGTCAACAAACTTGTGAACCTTGACGAAGTGAAAACAAAGTCCTCAAGACGCGGCAGCGATAGTCAAAAAAAGGCACAAAATGACCGAGAAAAAAGTACTTTTTTGTGAGTCATTAAGATCAAACATTATAACAGCGAAAAATACAAGGCACTTATTTTAAAATAAGTGCCTTGTATTTTACGACAAACTTATGTTTTTCGATACCGAAAAAGCATCTAAAATTACTTGGTGTAGAACTCAATCATTCTGCGCAATGCTCTTTGACAAACCGCACAAAATGCAGGAGCTTCGTTGGTCTTCATGCGACAATCCTGAAAAGCACGAAAAACACCTTTGCTCTGGTATCCCCCACCCTCATAAACTCCGATTTTTGAATATCTGTCTTTCACTTTATTTGAAGAGGGAGTTGGAATCTTTGTTCCACGGGGCAACATATCCTGCCATTTCTCACCAAAATTCACAAGCGTGGTTAGATTTTTGCTCCCACGGTTCTGTGTCCGAGGATACATAGTAGAATATTGGTCATCATAAAAATACTCATCAGCCAGTCCGCCGAAACTATGTCGAACTCATGAACTACTACCGGCTTGAAAATCAGCCGCCGTGAGCGTGTAGGAATTCAATATTCCCCCTCCGCCATAGTTTTCGGTGTTTGCAAGTATTATTATATGTTCATACGGAACCGATGCCATCACATCGTGAAGCCTTTTGAGATGTAAAGTCGTGAGATAGCGGTCGGAATAGAACGTATCAAAATGCGAATCAACGCAGTGCTTTTCCAAATGCCCTTGCCGGGAATACTCACTCCCGTATCTTGCGACGGCACCGCCAAGGCTACGATGTTAAAATTGTATTTGTAACTTTTAAAAGGTTCGGCAGCAAAAAGCGATTGCGCCGTTTCTTCCGCCCTTTCATAAAACTTTTTCATTTCCGAAACCGTATAGCCTTCTGCCACAACGGCTACATCTATGCATGTGTCGGGAGAACCGCCGCGCCATATATACTTATATTCATGTTTCGGAGCATTTGAAAGGTTGCGAATGAGTATGTCTTTGGGATTTACATAGTGATTGAGTCGGGCAAGCGGCTTTCGGTGGGTGTCGAAGAGTGTTACACTCAATTCGGCAGCGCGTTTGGGCATGGGAAGTAGGAACACGTTTTCAAACGAACGCCTCAACCGGGTTGCTTCCTCGGTTGACTGCCACTCTTGAAACAATGAAGAGAAAGAAGTGCGGTATATCACTTTTCGCGTAAGCGAATCACGCATCACAATCTGTCCGTTTCCGGCAACACTCAAACTGTCAAGATTATGCCTGCGTCCCGCCCATGTTTGCAGACACAGCAGTTCGTCAAGCGAAAGTTCCTGTGTGGCACTGTCGCCTGCGAAAATGTAATCCACACGCAGTGTCTTATTGTCAAACCATTCGTCAAAATTCACATCATCATTAGCAGCAATCACGCCACACTGGGAAAGAGCCAAAATGACAAAGAGAATTTGCCTGACAAAAGCCATGACATAGTTTTTATTTTCCTTCATTTTTCAACATTGTGTATTTAACGGGCGTGGCTTTCGTGTTATAAATGACATCCTTAAACTTATTTGACGGCACTTTCACTGCATCCTTAGTCATTTCGGGAACGTTGTAACTTTTCATAAGCAAAACGTTTTGCTCGGGGTCTTTCTGCGGGAGCATGAAAGGCTTGTGCTCTTTTCCGTTCTTATCAAAATACGAAAAGTATAGCCTTGTATATGAACCGTCATCCCTTCGAGATGCAAAAACAATCCAACGTCCGTTGGAACTCCAGCCATGATAGCTTTCCGCTTCCCTGCTGTTGGCACGCTTAAGTGGGTAAACGTCGCCCGTTTGCAGGTTCTTTACATAAAGATCTGCACTGCGATGCCAAATATGAAACTGTCCGTAATCACCAAGAGTGAATAAAAGATATTTTCCGTCGGGACTTATACGCGGAACACTCGCACTTTTTCCAATAGATTCGCAATCAACTTCGATTTGCGGGTTGCCAAAAATTTTTGAATCCTTGTCGAAAGTCATACTCATTATGTTGTAATGCAAATCACGATAGTGTTCCGCCACATATCTTTCGCGATTTTCTTTGGAAAGTTTCTTAAATCCAGGAACATGAGTAACACAATAATAAAGTTTCGTGCCATCGGCATTCCAACATGGGAATGTTTCGAAATCATCTTGGGTTTTAAGCACATTGCCTATGGTCTTGTGCTCCGCATCATAGAATAGCAAATCGGAAGCCCAGTCTACTACTTCAATTTTCTGCTTATCGAGAATATGAAAAGCCTGACCGGTTTTATTTGAAGAGAAAACAACCCAAGGTTTACTCGGATGCCATGCAGGATATACCGCAGAAGCAAGCGTGGAATCGGTACTCATGTCCATTTTTTTCGGGAATGCCGTTGCGAACAACCATTGTTCCGCCATGCGAACCGCGTATGTGGAAAAAGCATATTCTTTGCGGAATAGTTTTGATAGTTATGGCAATTGATGCAATGGTTGTTTTCGTGCTCAAAAGAACGGTTGTTTTCATAAATTGTACCCACATCGAAACTTGAAACTTTGCGTTGGTAAAGCCCAAGTTGCCTGTAAACCTCATAACCCGGCTCAATCAAACGATAACTAACATAATCGTCAATAGGATCAGGCGCAACGGTTATTTTGAAATCCTTATAACGTTTCCATTGTTCCTCTTTCTGTGCGTAAACCTCTATGTTTATATCTTTTCCCTTTGATTTTGCAAGCATTTCATGCCACTCTTTTTCGGGAATGTCCGCTTTTCCATATTTGTCTGTGTATACTTCAATGGAATTATTTCCCTCGGATAATCTCACGGCATAGTTGTCTGCATTTTCCTGCACCATGAAATTCAAGGGAGATATGTTAGGAGGCACAACAACTCCCTTGTAATCGGGAAATATTCTCGCTGTTCTGTTTTCTTCAGAGTATTCGGTGGGAATTGATTGCTTTCCGCACGATGCCATAAGCAATATCCCCAACATGACGTATGCTAATTTTTTCATTAGTTCACTCCTCCTTTCTCTTGCTTCTCTTGTTCTTCAACTTGTTCTTCGGTAGGAATATTCTCAAAATACAAATAATAAGGATAGTAGTTCTGCCAATCTTTCGAAAGAAGCTTTCTGCCCTCCTCTTTCTCATCACGCAAATACGGCTTTGACTCTTTCACGAACCCCATGAGCCTTGCCCGGGTCATTTCACCGTTGATTGAAGGAAAATATTTCAGAATGCTTTTGTCTTTCAATGCTCTCAGCATCACAGCCTGGCTGTAATATTCAGGCAAAGGTTGCGACATGTCCAAAAAACGAACTCTCGCCATAAAAGCATCAAGATCCTTGGAATAGAGCGTAGCCATTAAGGAAGCATTCAGAGCCTCTTGCGATGCACCCTGTGTCAAAACTACATTATAACCTAAGAATAACGGCGTGCGATAATTCTGTTCGAAATCATCATATACCGGTTTCTTGTTTACCACATGGACAAACTCGGGTTCGGCATACATTGCCCCAAGATTTGCAAGGTAGTTCTTATATCTTTCTACGAACTTATGTTCAAAAGGATTGCGGTCTATCATAGTTAGATACTTCCATGCCAATCGCTTTTCCCCATTCATGGCTGCCGCACGCGCCATGCGTTTCAACAGAAATATCTGCGGACCGTTTGTAACGGCTATTTCCATGCAATTATGGTATGACGTATTTGCCAAACCGGCGTAAAAATCTGCATCAAGCGTATATATTGATATGCCGTCCGTCATTCTTCCATCCTTTTCCCTTACTTTACGATTGGGATAATCATAAGGTATTTCAAAAGCCCTACTTTCAAGCTGTCCGGTTTCGGCAAGCGCAATAGCATAATAGGCAGCCACGCTGCGCGAAGGGAGACGCGCGCCCAGAGCTTCGTCAATCATCGCCTGCCAATCCGATTGCTCAAGCATTTTCGTCATTCTGCAAGTGCGAATCAGATCATCTCGTTGAAAAAAACAGAAAGCCGATATACAAAGAAATACACAGCACACGCCCAAATTATTTATAAGGACATTGCGATGCGTTCCGACATTCAGTTTTAAGGGACTGGAGATTTTTTTACGAATAACAATTCTCTTTATTACCGAAGCCAAAAGCAACAGTAAAAAGAGCGGCAAAAGGCAGAGCCATTAAAAGTGAAGTTTCACGATGATAGTTCACACTGTAATCAAGCCCGACAAAATATGCAAGGAACGCAAACAGAGGAAGTGCCGCAAGCAAACGCAATTTTGCAGGAAGTGCCGCAAGATAATCAATGAGCCAGGCACAAAGTGTGAGCATCAACGCAAGCAAACAGCCTCCGAGCAAGGGATAATGAAATCCCAACAAAAGAAAAACGCCCTGCGGCATAAAGCCACCCCAATCTTGCGAGAGAATAAAGCTCATCAAAGTTTTATCCCAGGCAAAATAGCTTGTTTGTTGGGACATGTAGAACACATCACCATATATCACGGAACAAAACAACCATAGCAACAAAAAGAGCAACGGATAAAATTGTATGTTCCACAAACCAAATCGTTTCTTTGTATACGATTCCGCCTTTTGGGGTTCTTCCAAACGTTTGGCGGACTTGAGATATTTTTTGCTTTTGTTCATATTTTCAAGTCTTTCCGCAAAATTACAAAAACGTTATTGATTCTCGAAAAATATGCATATATTTCTCGGAAAAAAACATAAGGCTTCTTGCAAAAAATACAAGGCACTTATTTTTAAAATAAGTGCCTTGTATTTTAAAAATATATGGCTTGTATTTTTCGCCTTTATATATTTATGGATTTCAACAACTTACGAAGTGCATAAAAAACCGTTTTTCGGCTCGTAATTTCGTATGCTCTTTGTTTTTTATAACATACTGTCTGTTATTTGTTTTTGTCTGATTCTGCTCCCTGTATGACTTCTATTATCTGATTTATGCCATTGGAAGTTTTATGTTAATCTTTCCGGTACGTTTTGTCGTTCCAGTGTTCTTCTGTACTGTTACGGGAACTGTAAACTCGAACTTCTGCTGATTTCTCGGCATGTTGAGAGTAACATTCTTGACATATTTATTGTCATCGCCCTGCAAACTTATCCAATCATCCGATGTAGAGATTTCGGTAGAGGGAGAATAAATTGTTATTACGATTTTATCGCTTCCGCCTTTATATGTGGGAGTGAAATAATAATAAGCTTTCAGCTCTGCAAAATGCTCTGTGTCATACAAAAGAAGTAACCGTGCTGTCGGCACGTATGATCAAAGGATTGGGATTCGAAATATTCAACCACGATACCTGCACATAGGTTTTACGCAAAGTTTTGCCATTGCTTTTAATGGTGAAATAAGCCTTACGATTCGTGCCGTTGCTGGTTTGAAGTTTGAGAGCGTATTTGCTATAGTCAACCTTGTTTCCCGAAACAGTTTTCGAAAATTCGTTAGGAGTGAACCAATCGCCATCAGTTACCGTAGCGGTCCACGAATCAGTGCTGTAAACTCCGAGAGTATCGCTTTGCTGATCGGCATACGCCACACCTTCCGGATAAGGAACTCCTATTGCGTGAGTAGATTTGGTACTTCCACTGTCACACGAAGCAGCGAGTACAATCATCGCCGCACAAATAATAAAGGATTTCAATTTCATTTTATCAGATGTTTTATTTTCGCCACAAAAATACGAAATTTATTTCACATGATGCAGTTCCTTGTACTCCGTTTTATACAGTCCCATTATTTCAGCATTGGTAAGAACTTTCGGAAAGTAATGAAACGCCGTGGATTTTCCTATAAATTTCATGGAAACGGGACAGTCTGCAGTTCCCTCGAAAGCAGGATGCGGAGAATAGGTCGAGGGAATTCCCGTGGAAACAAGTTCGCCGTTAACATAAAGAGCCGGCGTATTATTCTGGCAAACAAGCGTTATAAAGAAATCAGCTTTTTTCATTATGCCTGTATTCAAGAATAAGTTTTCGTCTGTGTACTTCTCGTAAACCCTTATACAGTCTTTGCCAACAGTCATCCCCCACTGCGATTGGTCAATACCATTTACATCGCGCCCTTTCAAGGGATACATAACAAAACCGTGTCCTATGGCAGGAGAAGCAAAAGGAGCTACCCACAGACTTACTGTGAAACCTTTTGAAAGAACTTCGTTTGAATCATATTGTTCGCCGGTAAGTTTGGCTACATAATCGTTGTTCACCGCAATTACGTCCTGCTGTTCCTTTTTTCTGCCCTTTTGCGACTTTTTTTCCGGTTCTTGCGTCCTTTGAACAACATTAACAGTATAACATTCTACGTGATTTTGGGGAACAGAAACCTTGGCATTCTTAACACAACTCACCAAAGAACGGTCAAGAGGGGCAATGTCATAGTTAAAATCTTGCGCTTTCGATGAAAGACCGCAATAAACAAACAACATAGAAAGAACAATACGCCACATTATCAATACCAATCTATGTTTGTGGAATATCCGCTGCGCTTGTCCCATTTAAGAGCATCCGCCAACGTTGATGTTTTTGCACGGAACGAAAAATTATAACTCGTATAAGGACGCAAAACTATGGAACACGACATCATGAAACAATGTAAGTCTCGCGATAACGAAGCTGTAGTCATTGAAAGACGATGATAATTGAAATCGTACCCGGAACTAAAGTTTACATTCCAGCCATCCGAAATTTTTACATTGCCAGAAAAGTTCAGCGACTGAGTATATCTGTACGGGTAGCGCATTGTCTTGGGATTGATTTTAGCACTTCGGTTCTCCGCCATGGTAACACCGTAGCTCACAGACAAAGACCAGGGAATACTGAAACGCTTATAACCATCCTCATCCACGCGCGATTTTTTGCTGTCCGACTTCTGTGCTGAATTTTTACTTGCTTTTAGAGTAGGGTCAAGGTTGCTGTCGTTTGTTCCGTCATCATCTATGTTATCTTCTTCGTAATTATCCGTGGAACTATCTATAGCCTGATTTATGTCTTCATCTTTGTCCTCACTCTCTTTGTGCCCGAACAGTTTTTTGAAAGTTTGGTTATTGAACGTATAAGAAAGATTCTGCGACATTCCCTGAAAACGTCCGAAACGTCCGTAACTCCATTCGGTGCGGTTACCTTCTACGACTTTTCCGCTCTCATCAAACTGGTAAGCATACGTGGCAAACACCGCCGCCATACTGAAAGTGTAATTCTTCCAAAGTTTCAAACGAATATTTGTATTAAGATTGCTCCACTGTTTTGTCTTTGCAGCCGTGTTATAAGACAAAGATGCGGAAAGTTCATCGATAAGACTTATTTTCTTCTCGCCTGTAGAGTCCTTGGAACTCTTGACTTTCATCTCCAAATTGTTTGAAACCCTCATACTAATGTTACCAGACTTTCCGCGCGAAGGAACTCCGAACATACCATTGGAATAAGGCGAATATGTTACCGTACTTACATTTCCGTCTGCATCAGTACGCACATAAGAATCGTAATATCCGTAATGCGAAGTACCAAAATCTGGAGCATAGCTATAAGACACGGAAGGTTTCAGCACATGTCTCACAGCAATTATACCATCACCGAAAAGTTTTCTCCATGGTTTGTAAAAACCATAAAGGGTAGTATTCGCTGAAACCGAAGCATACCAATTATAAACATTATAAAACCCGTAAACCGTATCATTTACTTCCGTTTGATTTGTCTGATCCCAGGAACGCATTATCTTGTTCGAATACATACGGTCTGTAAACTGCAGACTCGGCGTTACATTTATATATTTGAATACCTGAAAACTTGCGGAAACAGGAACACTATGATTCATACCGTTCCTCCAATCTTTTATTAAATTGGAGTGCATGAGTTTGTCTTCTTTCGTACTTATTCTGTTACTCAATTGTCCGGTGTAGCTCATTGCTATTTTTTCGTACCAACGTTCTTTGCCGCTCATTTTTTACGACGGAAAGGATAAAGGCGCGAAAGCGATATGTTAAGGTCTGGAAGCGTGAGATCAATTGTTGAATCCCGCATGTTTTGGTTCAAGTTAGTCGTAGCAGAAAGCGTAAGCCCGAGTCTCTCAAACGTATGCGAGAACGAAACGCTACTCGTTCGCGTTGATTGAGTAAGAAGTTCCGGATTATATAACGAATAAAGGTTGTTTCTTTCATAACTTTGCGTTGCAAAGTTCACGCTCGCCGAGAAATTGGAATTAGGCAAAGACTTAGGGTCCTGACGATGCGACCACTGTATCTTGAAACTCGTTGATTTCATATAGTCGGGCATATTCTTTTCTCCATCCACGGTGTTTTGGTAACTTAGAAAAATATTTCCCGAATAACGATAACGCCTGTTATATGTTGATTCTATCGTTGTTCCCCAAGAACCTTTGGTATATATTTCACCAAGCAGACGCATGTCCCAATAATCATTGAAAGCAAAATAATATCCGCCGTTTCTCAAATAAAAGCCGCGCCTGCTGTCATCGCCGTAAGTAGGCATCAGAAAGCCACTAGAATATTTCTTTTGAAAGGGAAAAAGCCATAAGGCACAGCAAGAGGCAGCGGCACGTCGGCAACCACAAGATATGCGGGACCGAATACAACTTCTTTTCCGGGTTTTACTTTTGCACGCGACAAAGCAAGGTAAAAATCAGGATGCTTGGCATCACATGTCGTATATTTTGCGTGTTCAAGATATAAAGTTCCGTCGTTTGCTCGTTTGGAACTCTCACTCTGCATATAACCTTCGCCTTGTTCCGTTTTCACATTGTTGATAAAGCCTTTCTTTGTTTTGAAATTAAAGCTCATCACATCGCTGTTGTACTTTTCGTCTCCCTGCGTATAAACAGGCTGTCCGCTCCATACGCCCGTGGAATCTTTTCTCCCCGTAAGCATGTACGAGCGAACTGTCCATATTCATCTCTATGCGCTCGGCTTTAAGTTCCATATTCTCATACTTCACATCACCATTGCCATAGAAAAGGCTTTCTTAGTTTCAGCATCATATGTAATGGAATCGGTGGCAGAGTATGCAACAGGGGCATCAAGCGGTTCTTTTTTTCTTGGTGGAATCATTGCGAACCGAATCGGTAGACAAGGAGTCTTTCCCCAGTGTTCCGAAATCTATCACAGTATCGCGCTTGACAACAGCGGGGCTTACAGTATCTTTTTTTACTGTATCGCACAACTGCACATCTGGAACTGTTTCCGTTGCCACTTGTGCATGTTCCGACATACTGCCATACGCGACGAAAGAAACCGCCGCCGCAAGGAAAGATGCTATTTTATGTTTTACGTTCAATTCTTGAATTTGAAAGGCTCATCAGAAATGAGATGCAAAAATACGAATTTCTCTACGTTCGCCGCAGTTCCCATGCGTTTTTTGCCTATTTTAAGTATTTACAGAAAGTCATCCGAACAATATAACCCACTCCTCAAAACGCGCAGCTCCCTCATCGCCAAACTTACGTAAAGAAGCCATTGCCTGCTCCACGGTTTTCTCTACCGTGGGATGCGTCTTTGAATAAAATTTATCGGCATAGCATATCAATTTTTCTTCAATGGTTTCAGGCAGAAAAATCCTTGTGGGGCAAAGGCAAATTCTGCTTTTCTATTTCTTCTGCGGTCAGTCCTGCTCCGGTATGACGTTCACATACACGGGCATGGCGCGGATAATTTTCCTTTCGCATAAGTTCCGCGCCCAAAATGCCATGGCATAAATACGGTTCTTTGCCATGACAATAAATGCCGGGAGCATCAGTAAGAAATATACCAATATCGTGCAACATTCCAGCTTCTTTCACAAATTGAGCGTCAATATCGAGTTCCGGGTGCATTTCCGCAGCTTTCAAAGCTTTTGCGGTTACAAGTTCACTGTGAGTAACAAGCAAATCGCGAAGTTTCGCATTATCACTATAATATTTGTCAATTATGTCGTATGGATTCATTTTCTCGCTTTTTGACTGCGAAGTTATGTAATCCGTTCCAAATTCTTCTTCTGCATTATAAGTAAATTCGTAATTTTGCCGAAAATCAGAGAAAAGACATGCTGAAATCAATTTTCTTACCTATATGCGCCGCAATGATTGCAACTCATGATTTCGTGCGGCGGAAAGACACATGCACCTGCACTAAAAAAGCGACAGCACGGAAATTTCCTTTTCCAATGGCAACAGCGTGGAAACCGGTTATGCCGGTTCGGAATGTACCGATTCAATCCTCGATTTTATAAAACCGGGTGAAGACCCTCAGCATTACAACATTATACAAGCACGAAAGCACGGGGCTATCATCGGAAATTTTGATACTGGCGACCAAGTGGCAATAGTGCTTTCGGAAGACAAAAGCGCGTTGTTAGAGCAATAGATTTGTCTTCGCTCATAGGGCGATGGTTAACCGGCGACTCAATAGGCGACCCTGCGGCAACCGGTTTCACACTGGGTGAAGACGGATACGCAGGAACTATAACAACAAAGCCGGAACGTCTGAGATATAAGAGTTGGGACATAAAAAATGCCAAACTCGTGCTCACAAAATGCGATGCCATGCTTGCCCACCCGTTTTGTATTACGACACATTCAATATTGTATCCTTGGAACAGGACACACTGTTTTTTTGCGTCCCGAAGGAAAATGGACAAGAACAAAGTATGTGAAGAGCACTATAGATAAATAATATAGCTTCAACGGATCCGCAGAATACCAAATGCAACGGAATCATGGCATCAATCTTTATGATTTCTTGCATTTAACTTCTACCGGATACAACAACAAATTACGACAAAAACAGTTCTTTCCGTTCGCATGCGAATCGTTTTTTTCTGTCTCGTTATAAGTGTTTGATTTTTAGCCACTCACCACATCCTTAAAAATACAAGGCTTTTTCATGAAAAATATAAGCCATATATTTTAAAATACAAGGCACTTATTTTAAAATAAGTGCCTTGTATTTTTTTGCGATGTTCCACACGAGGTTTCATACATCGGTTATAACATCACATAATATCATAAAAAACCACCCGAACACCTAATGTGTCCGGGTGGTTTTACGTATCGATTATCTAAAAACAGACTCTTACTTTATCAAGTCTATGCTGCGCGAAATGAATTTGCTCAAAGCCTCGCCGCGAAGCATGTTGTTCTGCAGCAAAGCAAGATCCACAAGCTGGTGAAGCGTCTTGTTGTCCTTGGCATATTCTGCAAGTATGCCTTTACGCTCTTCGCGGCGTTTGCCAATCTGTTCTTCACAATCTTTCATCTGTTTGCGGTCTTCGTCTGTCAACTCGTCTGCCTTTTTCTTCTCCTGCTCCTGACTAAGTACTGCACGACGTGCCTCAAACCTTTAATATCAGCATCAACAGGTTTCAACTTCTCTGCCGTAGCTTTGTCTCCGTCCTCGCGAATCTCCTTTATCAGTCTGTGATCGCTGTTCAATATAATGGTATATTCGTCGGGCATCTGACCATAAAACTGCATTCCCGATTCAATTCGGCTCAGTTCCTTCATTCTACGCATATATTCGCTCTGAATAATTGTTACGGGAGCAGAATTTTCGCCTGCGGCGCGTGTTTCAACATGAAACATTGCACCTTTTATCTGTGGCAACTGCGAATTGAACATATCTGCCACATTTTTATCCTGCACGCTGTCAGTTTCTTTTGTCTCGTCGTCTTTCTTTTGAATCAAACGGTCTATTGCATCACTGTCAACACGCGAAAAACGACACTTCTCCAACTTCTGCTCATAGAGATTAACCATGGCTGTATCGAGTTGTCCGTCAAAAAGCAGAACACTGTAACCCTTAGACTTGGCATTTTCTATATATGTATATTGTGCTTCTTTGTCATTAGCATAGAGATATACAGTCATTTCATTCTTGTCGGTCTGATTATCCTTTATAAGGGTACGGTATTCCTCAAGAGTGAAATATTTTCCGTCCACGTCCTTGAGAAGAGCGAAATCCTTGGCACGATCATAGAAATCGGGCTGCGAAAGCATGCCGTAGTTTATAAAGATCTTCAAGTCGTCCCATTTGCCTTCAAAGTTCTTCCGGTCGTTCTTAAATATGCCCTGCAAACGATCGGCAACTTTTTTGGTTATATACGTGGATATTTTCTTTACATTCGAATCTGCCTGCAAATAACTGCGACTTACATTCAGCGGAATGTCCGGAGAATCAATTACACCATGGAGCAAAGTCAGAAAATCAGGCACTATGTTCTCAACATTATCGGTTACGAACACCTGATTACTGTAAAGCTGAATTTTATTTCGCTGCAAATCGAGATTATTCTTGATTTTCGGGAAATACAAAACGCCCGTTAGATTGAAAGGATAGTCCACATTCAAGTGAATCCAGAACAAAGGATCATCTGCCATGGGATAAAGATCATGGTAGAACTTCGTATAATCCTCGTCTTTCAGTTCCGACGGTTTGCGAGTCCACAAAGGTTTTATGTCATTAATAATATTATCTTCCTCTGTTTCGACATTCTTTCCGTCTTTCCACTCTGTTTTCTTGCCAAAAGCCACAGACACCGGCAGGAAACGGCAATATTTCGAAAGTAATGCCTGAATGCGGTTCTTCTCCAAATATTCTTTCGAATCATCATCAATGTGGAGAATAATATCAGTGCCACGGTCTTCCTTTTTCTGCATCGGAAATCTCATAAGAAGGAGAACCGTCGCATACCCAACGCACAGCTTTCGAATTTTCTTTGTAGCTGCGAGTAACAATCTCAACTTCCTTGCTCACCATAAAGGCAGAGTAGAAACCCAAACCGAAATGCCCGATAATGGCATTAGCATCGTTTTTGTATTTGTCGAAAAGTCGTTCGCTCCCGAGAAAGCTATCTGATTTATGTACTTATCTATTTCTTCAGCCGTCATACCTATGCCGCGATCACTGACAGTAAGAGTGCCATTCTTCTCATCAATTGAAACACGAACGGTTAAATCGCCCAACTCTCCCTTTGAAATCGCCTTTCATGGCGTAAGTTTTCAATTTTTGAGTGGCATCTACGGCGTTTGAAACTATCTCACGCAAAAAAATCTCATGATCGCTGTATAAAAACTGCTTGATAACGGGGAAAATGTTTTCGGTTGTTACCCCAATTTTACCTTTTGTCATATTTCTGTAATGTTTTGTTCTCTGTTTGATGTATATGCGAATTCCGTGCCAATACTCAAATATTTGCCGGTAAAATGAATTTGTTCTGAAAATTTCGGGGATAAAATCCGCAAATATTTGTCAGAATCATGAATTATGGCTAATTTTGCACCCGCAAAGTCCTTAAAAAGGGCAAATAAAGTTGGGCACAGGGATGTCCACGCCCCCGGAACAACATATTAAATAATAAAAATGTACGCAATTGTAGAAAAATCAACGGCCAACAATTCAAGGCCGAGGCAGGAAAGAAGCTCTTCGTGCACCACATCAAGAACGCAGAAGAAGGTCAGAGCGTTGAATTCAACAAAGTTCTTCTTGCCAGCAATGAAGGCGCAGTAACCGTAGGTTCACCCACGGTAGAAGGTGCAAAAGTAGTTTGTGAAGTTGTTCGTCCCCTCGTAAAGGGCGACAAAGTGATCGTTTTCCACATGAAACGCCGCAAAGACGAGCGCAAAAAGAACGGACACCGTGAGCAGTTCACAGAAATATTAATTAAAGAAGTCGTAGCTTAATTTTAGGAGGAATCAGATAATGGCACATAAAAAGGTGTAGGTAGTTCTAAGAACGGTCGTGAATCAGCTTCAAAACGATTAGGCGTTAAAATTTTCGGCGGTCAGGTATGCAAAGCCGGCAACATTATTGTTCGCCAGCGCGGCACTGTACACTATCCAGGCAAAAACGTGGGCATAGGAAGCGACGATACTCTTTTCGCTCTCGCAGACGGAACAGTTTGTTTCAAACGCGGCAAACGCGATAGAAGTGTTGTTTCTGTTATTGCTACTGCTGAAAACGCTGAAGCATAAAGAGAACAAATCAACTATCAAATACAAAACTCCGAAAGTCGTTTGGCTTTCGGAGTTTTTGGTTTTCGAATACCCTCACTTCCTTTTTTGTTTTTCCTATGCCTCACAAGGTGTGCAAAACACCACAAAACTTGCCTTTTATAAGTCATTGAAAATCAGGTGTCATTTTTCGCGAAAAATATAAGGCATATATTTTGAAATAAGTGCCTTGTATTTTTAAAATACATGGCTTGTATTTTTTACGACAAGCCATGTGTGTTTTATGACTTCGGCGATCTGCACTTTTAGCCTTAATACAAAACTCGGAAATATAAATTTTAATCCGCCGACTTTGCCATTATTTTTTCCCAAAACGGGAGATGTCAAAAAAAATTACCAAGCATTTTCTTATGGCTTTCCACAATTATTTGCGAACAATTCGCGTTAACAATAAATAATGCCATACACAAACAAGAAGATGAAGAAACTTATAATAGGACTCGGAGAAGTTCTGTGGGATGTGCTTCCGGAAGGTAAGAAAAACTTGGAGGTGCGCCTGCCAATTTTGCTTATTTCACGCAACAATTCGGGAATGATGCCATTGCCGTCAGTGCCATTGGCAATGACGACTTGGGCGGGGAAACTATCGAAGCATTAAACAGTAACGGATTGAAGTTCATAACTCCACGCGTGAACTTTCCCACAGGCAGCGTGTCAGTCAAGCTCGATGCCAAAGGGGTTCCGACATATACAATAAACCAAGATGTGGCGTGGGACAACATTCCTTTCACAGACGAAATGGAAAAGGCTGCCGGCAAATGCGATGCCGTATGCTGGGGAACGCTTGCACAAAGGTCGGAAACCTCACGCAATTCAATAAACAAATTCATAAATTTCACCTCCGATGAGTGTCTGCGCATCTTCGATATTAATCTGCGTGGAAATTTCTATACAAAAGATATTATCAAGGAATCTTTGAATAAATGCAAAGTTCTAAAAATAAACGATGAAGAGTTCCCCATTGTTACAGAACTGTTCGGATATGGCAAACCTGCATACCAAGATGGATGCCAACATTTTATGAAAGACTTTTATATTGAAACAATCATCCTGACATGCGGTGCAACAGGCAGTTATGTGTTTACTGCCAACGGCGAGTGCTCATATATTGAAACTCCAAAGGTAAAAGTTGCCGACACAGTGGGAGCCGGAGATTCGTTTACGGGAACATTTTGCTCCGCTATCCTTGCAAATCTTCCAATAAAGGAAGCTCATCGACTTGCAGTGGAAGTAAGTGCTTATGTTTGCACTCAAAATGGCGCAATGCCCAAATTGCCGGAAGATTTCATAGCCCGTATCTCGCATTAAGTCGAGAACGTTTATAACGATAATGCGGAGCATGGTTCATGTTCCGCTTTATTGTTTTTACATATCCTTCTATGCCAATAACATTTTGCAAAAGCGCGCGATGTTACGGCAAAAACAAAATCTTCGCGCCTTTTGCCTTATAAATTTCCGCCAAGGAAACAAACATTTGTAATTTTGCAGTCCTAAAAACCACACTTCATGATTATCACAATAGCGCGACAATGCGGATGCGGGGCAATAAAAATTGGCAAAGAGCTATCTGCCCGGTACAATATACCTTTTACACTCGTATGGACTTGTTTGAAATGGCACGTAAAAAAGGTGTGCTTGAAGCAATGGACGATTTTTTCGAAGAACGTCCCGTTGACGAACTCATGTTTGCCATTTCATCATTCTCTGCATACGACGAGCAAGACCCGGAACACAAGTCGCTTCAAGTTCTGTCGGACATGATTGGCAACAAGGGCTGCATTATAATAGGTCGATGCGGAAACTATATTTTCAGACACAGAAAGGATTTGATTTCCGTGTTTTTGAAGGGAGACATAAACTCGCGTATCGAAGCCATTGCCCGAGAGCAGCACATTTCGAAGCGCGATGCGGAAGAATATGTGAACAATCTTGACGACAGTCGCATTCGCTATCACAAATATTACACAGGTCTGACGTGGGGCAACGCAGAAGATTATGATTTGTGTCTGGATTGTGTGCGTCTTGGCGCAGAAAAATCGGTAAAATCATCAGCGAATACATAGAAAACGTAGCCCTGTAATTGCCGGAAGCATGAAATACATTATACAGTTCATTATAATCATAGGCTTTTCCTTTCTTGGCGAAATATTGCACTATATCATTCCGCTGCCAATTCCACCAAGCATTTACGGAATAGTCCTACTATTTGCCGCCTTGCAAAGGAAGTGGATTAAGATTAAAGACATACGAGAGGTAAGCACTTTTCTAATAGCCGTCATGCCGGTTATGTTTATTCCTGCCGCTGTAGGGCTTGTAGATTCGTGGAATTTAATAAAAAGCCACATAGCAGCCTATATAATAGTAACCGTTTTGAGCACATTTATAGTAATGGGAGCTGCAGGAGCAGTAACCCAGTTTGTAATAAGAAAAAACAAAGAAAAAGAAGTAATGGAAATGTTGCAAAACTCCGTGTATTTCGGGGTTCTCATAAGCCTCGGCTCATACGCCATGGGCATGCTACTAAAGCGCAAAACAAATTGGACTTTCATGAACCCGCTTCTCGTGAGCATTGTTTTGTGCATAATAGTAATTACACTTACGGGAACAAGTTACAAAGACTACAACGCAGGAGCTTCGTGGCTTAGCTATTTGCTTACTCCTGCAACCGTATGCCTTGCCGTGCCTCTTTACCAGCAAATGGAACTGCTGAAGAAAAACTACCGAGCCATTATATCTGGAATTACTGCGGGAGTGCTCTCAAGTCTTACAAGTATACTGTTGCTTGCTTTGCTTTTTGGTTGGGATCATGCCTCATATGCCACTTTCCTGCCCAAATCAATTACCACCGCAATAGGTATGGGAGTTTCGGAAGAACTCGGAGGTATTGTTCCGATTACGGTTGTGGCAATTATCATAACAGGCGTACTTGGCAATATTTTCGCAGAAAGTTTTCTGAAACTGTTGCACATAAAAGAACCGATAGCCAAAGGCATTGCTTTGGGTTCGGCTTCTCATGCCATAGGAACGGCACGCGCCATGGAAATGGGAACTATAGAAGGAGCTACAAGCGGATTGTCAATAGTGGTTTGCGGCATACTGACCGTGGTAGGTGCATCATTGTTCGCCATGATAATCTGATTAATTATCATGGCGAACAACTCCCGAATTACTTATATTGCTTTATAAGTTCATCAGCACGCTCGTCGCCAAGTTCTTTTGCTTTTTGCAAGTTCTGCAAACAAAGTTGTTTTTTCTTGGTTTCGCCATAAGCAATTCCCAAAAGTCTATAGCCGTCAACGCCTTTGGGATCTATGTTTATGGCACGTTGTGCGCTGTGAATGGCTTCGTCAAACATTCCGAAACGAAGCATTAATGCGGCTTTCTCGGCATTATACACATAATCACCGGGATTTATTGCCAAAGCACGATTTATATCGTCATCAGCCTGTTTGTACATTTTTCCTTTCAACGCTATCTGCTCGCGGATATAATAGAACTTATCGTTCAGATTCTGAAAACCTACCACATGTTCGTACTCTATATAATCAGAGCCGACTCACGATATTTGCCAATGTTGTTATATTGATTGGCACGCTCAAACAGATATGGAGCAACGCTGCTGTTATAAGGTTTTGAGAAACGCGAAATGGCAGAATCAAGCAAAACAATTATTTTGGCATCAAGACTATCAACCTTTCCGCGTGCCTTTGCCTCGTAAAAGTAAGTTTCAGGAGTAGCTATGGACGAAGAATTTACTGCCGAATACATGTTAACAGCTTCACTGTATTTCTTCATACCGAAAAAGCAATCTCCCAACTGCAATTGGTAAAGCGGAAGCGGATTAATATTGTACGCTTCCTGTGCCTCGGACGCGGATTTCTCAAGTGTCCAACCTGCGGAATTTGCTTTCTCGGAATTGTACAGCGCATTTTGGTAAACGAGCCTGCTGAACACATAATGAGGATTGTCTTTTTGTCAGAAAGCGAAACTGCCTTGGCTATATCTGTTTCGCAATCGTTGAATTTTCCTTGAGACGCATTATATTTCGCACGCTCTACATAGCCATCGGCATTATTGGGATATTTTTCCACAAAATCCTGCAGAGCCGCAGAGAAAACGGAATTATCATGACTAACCTGCGAAAGCATATATATATATGTATAGGCAGCATCCTCGGCATCGGGCAAAGTCTTGGGAATATAAACGGTGTTAAGAGCCGAATTAGCATAATCAGTTTCTTTTTACTTTCAAGTTTTCGCAAAAAAGAAGCACTGATGGCATAAGTAGTAGCATCTTTACCGACATTACGCTGAACAACGGCAACGCATCCTCCTTCTTCATTTACAACGGGACAGCCTACATTCTTTTCATCATAAGGCAAAGCCAATTCGTAATAAGTTCCGCCAGACACATCTTTCTTTACATTTATTTTAGAAGCAACGGCTTCAGGTTTCTTTGCGCTGCCTTTACGCAAAATATATACAGCACTACCTTGTGGAGACGCTGCTTTTGCCACAGCAAGAAACTCCTTGGATTTTGTATCAAGTGAGAATTTTATTACATCATATATATCGCTCGCACCATTTATTCGCGAAACCTTTTTTGCTTCTTTCCCCGACTCGTCAATATACTCGGCACTGCGCGCGTTATGGAATGCCGTATACTCCGAAACGCACTCACCTTTTTTCGCCCAAAGTAAAGGCAACGGATGTGGAAATCATCTTTCCGTCATTGCCATATGTAACAACAGACGCAAGCGACTTACAAGCGTTCAGAACTTTTTAGGTACAGCCGCTTGAACGGTTGATAAAGTTCCGAGCAATATCATTAATGTAAAACCTATTCTCTGCATGATTATATTTTTCGTTTGTTATTCGTTTATTTATTATTCAATAGTTCGCGGGCATTTTCAAGTGCCGCATCCGTAATTTCGCTTCCGCTCAACATCTTTGCTATTTCTTCCAGTCTGCCCAGCTCTGTAAGTTTTTCTATTTTTGAATTGGTTATTCCCTTCTCGTTTTTCTTGTAAACAAGATAATGATAATTACCTTTGGCAGCTATTTGGGGTAAATGCGTTATGCAAATTACCTGAGTGCCGCTTGCGCTTATATTTTGCATGGTAATCGCCATTTGTTCTGCAATTCTTCCTGAAACACCTGTATCTATCTCATCGAAAATAATTGTTGGCAAGCCTTTAACCTCGGAAACAATTGCTTTAAGGCAAAGCATGATTCTTGCAATTTCACCGCCGGACGCTATTTCACTTATCTCGCGCTTTGACGCGCTTTTATTTCCATTGAATAGATACTTAATGCTATCTGCTCCCGATATTTCGGGATTAGGTAAAGGCTCTATTTCCACAGAGAATTTTACATCGGGCATACCAAGCGGCTTCAATCGCTTCAGCATTTCTGTTGTTAGTTTCTCACTTGCCTTTTTACGTTTATCTGTAAGAACTGAAGCTTTATCCGTTACCTCTTCCCTTAGTTTTTCACACTCCTTTTCTTTCTTTTTCCAAGATATCCGAGCTGTCTTCTATAACCTCAAGCTGAGAACGAAGTTCCTCTGTCTTCTTCAAAAGTTCTTCGAAAGAATCCAAACGATACTTACGCTCCAAATCATATATTGTCGAAAGACGATCATCTACCTCCTGCAAACGAGAAGGATTATAATCTTCATTATCGGATTTGTTTCGCAGTTCATCATATATGTCGCGCAATTCTATACAAACACTGTTCAGACGTTCCGAAAGAGATTCTGCCTCGGGAAGATATTTGGATATACGAGAAAGACTATCGGCACAACGCGAAAGAGTGTCGGTTATACCTTGTTCATCTCCGTCCATGGCAAGACAAGTTTCAGACAAAGCTGATGTTATTTCTTCTGCGTGTGAAAGTAACTGCTGCTCTCTTTCAAGTTCTTCCTGTTCGTTTTCTTTCAAGTTCGCAGCCTCTAATTGCTGTAAAGAATAGCGCAAATAATCCTCATCCTCTTGTCGGGAAGAAATTTCTTTACGCAGTTTGGAAAGTTCCGAAATCTTATGCTTGTATTTCTCAAAAGCAGAAACATACGCATCATACTCTTTTGAATCTTTCGCCACAGAATCAAGCACACCTATTTGAAATTCCGAACCGGAAATAAGAAGATTTTGATGTTGCGAATGAATGTCGACAAGATATTGCCCCAATTCTTTCAGTTGCGTAATAGTTGCAGGAGTATCATTAATAAATGCTCTGCTTTTCCCAGACTTCAAAATCTCACGTCGAACAATACATTCGTCTCCTTCATTATCAAAATCATTTTCTTCAAAGAATTTCGCCAGATTTGCACTCTTTTCTTCAAACAGCACTTCGATTACGCATTTGTCCGCGCCTTCTTTTATTGATTTTGCATCGGCTCTTCCACCTAAAATCAAACCTATGGCACCAAGAATAATACTTTTTTACCCGCTCCTGTTTCACCTGTAATAACAGAAAAACCTTGATGAAAATCTATATTCAGTTCATCAATGAGAGCATATTTACTTATTTTGAGATTCCTGAGCATTGATTATTTTGAAAGATTTCGCCAATAAGTATTATATGAAGCGTTTATATTGGAGAGTATATTATACAACTGTTCTTTTTCTTTTGCGATGTTCCCTGACCTTGATATATATTTACCAGTTCATCTCGCTTATATTCTGTAAAAAGTTGCGGAAGTTTGCTGAGACGTTTATTTTTATGGGCTTCGTCAAGAAGTTTTATTGCTTCGCTAATCTTGTTCCGTCCATTTTCAGAATTCTCTGCCATAACATCAAGTCCCTCTCTATAATATGTATATTGCATTTTCCTAAAAGGTTCCATACTTCCGTCAAGCATATCGTTTATAATTGCGTAACGATTATGGTCAGAACCTGTAGTCTTCCACCCTTTTCCATTTAGGTTTTGAGCTGAATTTGCAATATCAAGAGCAGTTTTCAGAGATGTTGTACCACCTTCGGGAGACATTGTGTCATTATCTATACCTATTATAAGATAAGCATAATACCCGAGCATTGCTGTCAAATCATTATTTATTTGGTCTACGCGAAATTCAAGTTTATCAAACTCATGATATGTGAAATCAAAGTCTTCGTCTTTTACGCTATATTCCACAGTGGTATAAGAAGAATTATAAACCGGACGTATTACCATTAGTAGCAACGAGCCCGTAAAAGATCCGCGAGCATCATCATACTTATTTATCGTAATATTGAACGAACAGTTTATTCTTTCGTTTTCTTCGTACTGCTGTCCGTCCATCGTCTGTTGTTCAGAAACTCCGTGATATTTTTTCCAAATCATCAAAAACGCTTGTATTGGTTCCCTGAACCTTACTGTGATTCACGGTTACGCGCGCATCAAGTTCCTGCGCAAATGATTTTGTGCAGCAAAACGCAAAAAACGCAAGCCATAAAATTCTTCTTATAAACAGCATAGTGCATCTATAATATCTCGTGCTACTTCTCTTTTGTTGGTTTCAACGGATATTCCTTTACGGAAGTCTTGCTTATTATTGATATTTTGTTAGTGTCAACAGCAAAGCCTGCACCTTTATCTTTCAATGAATTCAAAACTATAAAGTCCAAATTCTTCTTTTCAAGTTTGTGCAAGGCATTCGCTTCCTCATTATCTGTTTCAAGTGCGAAACCTACAAGCTTTTGGTCTTCGCGTTTACGTTTTCCAAGTTCGGCTGCTATATCGTGCGTAGGAACAAGTTGCAAATCCATGCAACCTTTCTCGCGTTTTATTTTCGAATCGGTCATGAGTTTCGGAGTAAAATCTGCAACCGCTGCACAAAGAATGGCAGCATTGCTATCGGAGAAATTATTCACTGCTGCCGAAAACATTTCTTCGGCACTCTCAACTTTCACTACCTTTACCTTTGCATTGTTCATTTGCAAAGAAACCGGACCGCTCACCAATATTACATCGGCACCTCTTTCCGCACATTCTTCAGCCAAAGCATATCCCATTTTGCCCGAAGAATAATTGCCAATGAACCTTACAGGGTCTATTTTCTCATAAGTTGGTCCGGCAGTTATCAATATCTTTTTTCCTGCCAAATCTTGAGATTTCGAAAAAGAAACTTTCCAAGCATTCCACTATCCTTTCCGGTTCTTCCATACGTCCTTTGCCATCCAAACCACTCGCGAGTTCCCCTGATTCAGGACTTATTATTCTATTTCCGTATTGCATTAATTTCTTCAGGTTCTGCTGTGTGGAGGGATGGGCAAACATATCCATATCCATGGCTGGAGCTATAAAAACCGGCGCACGCATGGAAAGATAAGTGGTTACAAGCATATTGTCGGCCACACCGTTTGCAAATTTTGCTATCGTAGAAGCCGTGGCGGGAGCTACAAGCATGGCATCCGCCCAAAGTCCGAGCGAAACATGGCTGTTCCATGAGCCGTCCCTGCGGTCAAAGAACTCACTTACCACTCCTTTCTTAGTAAGTGTTGCAAGCGTAAGCGGTGTTATGAACTCCTTTGCGGCCGGAGTCATAACAGTCAGAACTTCCGCCCCCGCCTTTATTAAAAGGCGGGCAATAAGACAAGACTTATAGGCAGCAATACTTCCTGTTACGCCAAGTACAATATGCTTCCCTTTTAACGAACTATTTGCCATTTGCTTGAAGACGAAGCTTTGTAAGCACCTGTTTTGTGTTTTGCGGAAAGTCTCCTTGCATCATCCAGCCATAATATCCAGGATCTTTAGCAAGAACATCTGCAACAGGCTTCCCTTTGTATTTGCCGAAATTGAATACTGGCACATGCTTATCATTGTAAACCACACGTCCGGCAAGATCTATATTATTGTTCATTCTCGAAAATTCAGAAAGAAACTCCACATCGTTCTTCAAAACTTCGGGATACATATCAAGTTGTGCTTTCATCACTTCATACGTAGCCATTGTGTCGTCTCCCGCCGAGTGTGCGCCTTCCAAATCTTTGTGGCAATAATATTTATAAGCAGCCGAAAGCGTTCGCGGTTCAAGTTTATGATATATATTCTGAACATCTACGAGACGGCTCTTGGTTATGTCGAAATCAACACCGGCGTTAAGCATTTCCTCCACCAACATCGGCACATCGAAATGGTTTGAATTGAAACCGGCTATGTCGCACCCCTCAAACACTTTTGCCAAATCCGTTGCAATCTCCTTAAATTGCGGACAATCTTTCACATCTTCGTCCGTAATATGGTGAATTGCTGTAGACTCCTCGGGTATATGCCTTCCTGGATTGACATATATCGTTTTTGATTCCTCGTTTCCGTTAGGGTAAACCTTTATATAGCCAATCATTATTATTTAGTCATGAGACACACTTACTCCCGTAGTCTCCAAATCAAAAAAATACAATGGGCTTTTTAAGATTCAGTTTCATTGCTTTTGTTTTTTATTCTTACATCAGTCGTTTATGATGCTTGGCATCAGCAACATAACGATTTCTTCCTTGCTCTTTGCGTTGCCGTCATCGTCTTTCACAGCATTTGGTTGCGGAGAAGGAACAATGATTACGGCACGACTTTGATCTGCAATCTGGAATTCTATATTCTCACATTCAATATTATTAAGGAAATCAACGAGAGTAGTTCCCTTTAAAGCCAATATTCATAGGCATTCCGTCGTATTCGCAAATCATGCTTTCTTCTGCAGACAGCGAATAGTCTATATTCTGAACGCTCGTTACAAGTTGGTCAGCCTCCATGTGAAGTTTCACAAGAGAACTCACCGCATCGGAAAACACTAGTACGCGGCGCAACATATTTATAAACGCCATGCGATTCACAGTAAGACGGTTGGGATTGTTTTTGGGAACAACTTTGTTGTATGCCGGGGAACTTTCCGTCTATCAGGCGACATGTCATGCTAAAAGTGTTCATTCTCACTTCGGCTTTCTCTTTAGCAAAACGCATTGTTATCTCTCCGCTTTCACGTGCAAGCAACGAGCGAAGCAGCAAAGCGGGTTTGTTTGAAAGTACATATTGTCCTGCCTGTACATTGTTCTCGTTTGCCCAACGGGTATATTCCGAGTTTTCTGCCATCACTTGCCACGATAGAAACATTTGCATCCTCGTTATTTGTCTCGTCTTTTTTTGAGTTATGTCGAAAAGCACGCCCGACATTACGGGATGCGCACTATCGGTAGGTGCAGTGGCAAAAGCGCACGCCCAACGGAATCGAGCAAAAGTTTAGAGTCCACTTTTTTATTTCGGCACTGTCTTCTGGGAAATCGGTATACGAGGATATTCATCGGCATTCTGGCTAACCAGCGAGAAATGTCCGTTCTGATAGTTTACCGTTGTATTGAAATTCTGCATGTCCACATTGAAAGTTACAGGCTGTTCGGGTATCCCTTAACGGCATCGAGCACAGTTTTGGCATTGATTGCAAAACGAAAATCTTCGCCCGCCTCGTTTATTTTCAGCGTTGTTACCAATGTATTTTCATTGTCAGAAGCTGTAATTTTCAGTGTATCTCCCGACACTTCAAACAAGAAGCAATCGAGAATGGACATTTGGTTCTTTGTGTTTATCACTTTGCCTATGGCCTGCAGACGTTCGGCAAGTTCGGAGCTGGATAGTGAGAATTTCATAACTATATCTTATTTTTATTTTTTCCTTTGTTCGGGCATTATGCCACACATGCAAAGTTAACAAATTCCTTTCAAGACAACCCCACCCTGCCGCCATAAATTTGTATCGCCTTTCGCAATGATTTTTGCAACACTTTTTCACAGACTAATTTCATTATATCCATTCCGTGTGCCTACATAATTTCAACACGAAGCAAAAGAGCCCAAACGCAGTGTAAAATGCCCGAATTATACGGTAATTGACAGGGCTGTAAATGCGAAAAATTGCGTCCTCATAAGTTGTTATTACTCAAAGATATACAAAGCACAAAAAACATAAGGCACATATTTTTTTAAAAATACAAGGCACATATTTTAAAAATATATGGCTCGTAATTCAAAATATATGCCTTATGTTTTTACGACATGCCGAACAGCAATACAAAATACTTTTTGTCGTAATTTTTGCAGCTTCCAGAATGTCTTTACGAGGTAAATAAATTCCCGTTTGTTGAAACCAACACAAAGATTCGGCAAGATTTTTATTCCTGCCACGGTTGCAATTTTACAATTCTCTTATAAATTTTTCTGCTTCGTGCAATGTGTCAAGTTTTCCTACGTCAAGCAAACGCAAATCATCGGACACAACGCCATGAATTTCAAGTCTGACGCATTCTTGCAAGTAGAAATCTATAATGGAAAACTCATCCGGCTGCGAATCCATGGCTCTTATGGCTTGAGGCGACAGAGCATGTATGCCCGAAAAGGCATAATTGACGCAATTCCCGGGACAGAAGTCAGGATACGGGCTTCGCGTTTCACCCGTTACAAGGTTCTGCCAGCCCTTCAAGCGCATTGTTTCGGGTTCAAAATAGAGTTGGCGCGTGAATTTCGCTTGCTCACGAGCAGAGCGGCGTCATAGTTTACGGATTTACCGAAAAAATCATTCAAATCCACATTGCTTACAATATCAACATTGTGAATCAATACGGGAAACCTGTAATCATCGGCAAGCAATACGTCCTTGGCTTTCTTTTTATGGCACCACCGGTATTGAGAAGTCTGTCGCGCTCCGATGATATATGCAGCTGCAATCCGTCAGGTTTGTTTTGGGCAAGATAATCGCAAAGCATCTCCGCAAAATGATGGACATTCACCGTAATATCAGTGAATCCAAATTTTTTTCAAGTCCAGAAGCTGCCGCATGATAAGCGGCATTCCCCCACTTCAACAAGAGCCTTGGGCATTCTGTCGGTAAGCGGTTTGAGACGAGTACCTTTACCCGCCGCCAAGACCATGGCTCTTCGCAACAACATACTATTGGGCTTTGGCTGCATCATATTTTTCATCATTTGCCGGCAATACCGAATTTATTTTTTGCTCTCTGTGGCATATTCTTACTTCCACGCCGAATTTCTTGTTGAGATGTTCGGCAAGATGTTGCGCTCCATAAACGCTGCGGTGCTGACCACCCGTACATCCGAACGAGAACATTATGTCGGTAAAGCCGCGCTGCATGTAGCGAATCACGTGCGAGTCTGCAAGTTTGTACACACTGTCGAGGAATTTTAGTATCTCGCCGTCATCCTCTAGGAATCTGATGACCGGTTCATCGAGACCCGTAAGATTCTTTATAGGGTTCGTAACGCCCGGGATTGTGAGTTCCGCGACAATCAAACACATATCCGCCACCGTTTCCACTGGTGTCTTCGGGAATACCTTTGTGGAAAGAAAACTGAAAACCCTTACAACCAATTTTCCTTTACCATCATATTTGGAATATGTAGGAGGACCATCTTCCTCGTGAGCGGGATAAACATTCGTTGTAGCCACGCGGAAACCGTCGTCCCGCTTGAATTCTCTGGGTTTATGCTCTTCAAATTGCGGCAATGCGCATATTTTTAGTAATATTTCGTTGAGATAAGGATAAGGACATGCACCCTCGTTAAGCAAATTGCGCAAATTGGTAATGGCAGGAGGAATACTATTAATGAAATGCGGCTTGCGCTCATAATAACCACGGAAACCGTAAGCACCCAATACCTGCAACAATCTGAAAAGAACGAAAAGAGGAAGACGTTTGCGGAAATGTTTTTCGTCAATATCAATATAATGACGCGCAGAAGCCACATATTTCGCAACCAATTCCTTACGTAGCGAATCGGAATATCTTGCCGATGCCTGCCACAAGAAAGAAGCTACATCATATTCGCAAAGGGCCTCTGCGTCCGCCTTGATAATCTATGAAGAAAGGTCGCCCGTCATCCGAAAAGCATAACATTACGTGCCTGAAAATCGCGATACAAAAAAAGATTCGCTATGCTCGGCTGTGAGTTCGTCTGCCATTAGCTGGAAAGCGGCTTCAAGTTTCATTTCGTGAAAATCTATATTCACGGCTTTCAGGAAACAATACTTGAAATAGTACATGTCAAACAAAACGCCGGTGCGATCAAATTCCGGTTGCGGATAACAGCATGAGAAATCAAGCCCTCTTGCTCCCCGGAACTGAAGTTCGGGAAGAGCTTCAATGGTTCTCTCCAAAAGTTTTCTTTCTTTTTACGGTGTATCTCCCACCCAGCGTTTCGTCCTTTTTGCAACGCTTCATAGAGAGTGCGGTTTCCAAGATCAGTTTGAAGATATCTCATACCGTCTTTCGCCACTGCGAAAATGTGAGGAACAGGAAGTTTACGGAGTGTGAAATGCTGCGTAATCTTTATAAATGCATTATTCTCGTCTGCCGACTGTCCCACAACTCCCACAACGCTTCCTTCGGGACATTTATCGCCACACAATCGGTAATACACCCTGTTGCTTCCTGAAGCTTCAAGTCTTTCAACGCTTTTTGGGTGCCTCACCATACGTGGCTGTATAAAGTTCTTTTTAATTTTTCCATCTACAAAACTGATTTTATTGTCAACGCCTCTCTGCGTTTTGTCCATATTGAGAATATTTTATTACGGATTGCCATGAAACTAAGCACGGATACCACAATATACAGTACTGCTCCCATTAGAACAGCCTGAACAAGAAAAACCCGAACCTATTTGCGGGTAAGCAACAGCAATGAGACCGATATAATAGTTTCTTACAAAGTACACGCCGACAAGAGCAAACAATAAAACCAAAGCATTAACCGCTGCCGTTAGTTTCAAATAAGGCTTGAAGCTCTTGAAGGAGAATACCCGATAAGCAAAAGGTTTTCTATCTTGTCCGAATTCTTTTCCACAAGCAAATAAACACTCAACATAAGAATATAGAAAGAAAGAATGCTTATAAGAAGTCCTACAGAAAAAACAATTCCTGTAACAACACGCAAGAAATACGTCATTCTTCCTGCATCAAGCTGCCCGTCGGCAATATCATAACCGTTTTCATCCATAAACTTTGATATTTCCGGAGCAGCAGGATTGTCTGTTTCTATAATTAAACGGGAAGGAGTATCATCACCATCGGGAGCAAATTGTTTGTTACTCCAATTCATAAAAGAAAGAGGTACGAGAATAGAATTAATGCGTCCGCTGAATCCTACAACTTTCCCGTGAAAAGTTTCATGCTTTCCCGCAGAGTTTACAATTATCCTAACATCTATCATACCGGCAAGTCCTTCCGATATTTTAGGAAGTCCTCTGCTTTGCGCAAAACCGAAATTATAAAGCGTAAGATAAGAACGCGGCATTATTATAGGCACACTTTCGCATCCCTCCGAGTATTGCCACGCTTCTTTTGACACATCAACAAATTCATCAGGCACTGCGTCAAAAAACAAATCCGTAGTAACGGCATTACCTCCTCCCACGCTCATCGCAGCAGTAACTTTGTATTGGGAAGAATGAAATGTTCCTACACTTTTGGCAAACGTTTGCGAGCTGATATTTCTTATTTCCGCTTCTGTAAAAGTATTTGTACTTCCCGACATAGTCCCTGCAGCACCAATATGCTTTGATATTACAAGGTATTGGTTCTTCAGAATACTGTCTTCGCTATTAAACATAGGCGAAACATCAAAATAAAAACTGAACGGCAAGCAGAACTATTGCCATTCCAAAGAGATTCGCCGCAAAATATCCCACAAATTGCGGAAAACTTATATGTCGCTTCAAAAGTTTATTCACTAAATTCATAGCGCATATACTTTATCGTAGTCCATATTCATATGTCTGCCTATACTGGTTACTATAACGCCTGCATTATTTCTCTCGGCTTCTTCATTTATAAGCTTTGCCATTGCTTCTGAATTCACATCGTCAAGATGACTTGTGGGTTCGTCAAGAAGAAGAAAGTCGAATTTTCCGACAAGTGCCCGCATAAGCGCAACACGTTGCTGTTGCCCGAAACTCATTAAGCCGAGCATAGAATCCATACGCCCTCCGAGTCCGAGACGTTCAAACCATTCGCTTATTGTTTTCTTTGTTTTTGTATGTGCAAGCACATTGCGTATTTCCACGTTCTCATACGCCGTAAGTTCTGGGAACATTCGCAGCTCTTGGAACATTAAACTTATTCCGCTTTTGCGCAATGTGTTCCATTCTTTCATTGAAAGTTCGCCCGAATCACGCTCGTCAAAAAGTATTTTCCCCCGAAAAGTCATTACGCATTCCCACAAGATAACTGCAAAACGAGGATTTGCCGGTACCCGAAGCACATTCTATAAGATAGCGTTTGCCGCGAGCGAAGCAAACCTTTTCCTTGCGCCAAATATCACTGTCCGCCAAATCTTCACGAAGCTTGAATATGTCGGGACATACGTTATGAAATTCTATCTTGTCCATCTGTTTTATGTTTCAGAATATTCTTCTGCAAACCATTCTGCAAAAATATGAAAATCTAAGAACATCCGCCCCAAACAAAATCAAAAAGGCGGCATTCATGTATTAGTTTTGCGTCTAAAAACCATAATTTTGCTGCGTATTCCCCACAAAAACAAATTATAATCGTTATATTTGCTTTTGTTTAATTGACATATTCATTAATTACAAAAATATGACTGATACGAAAAAAATTTTTGTTGCCGGAATCTGAAATACCTACCCAATGGTATAATATTCAGGCTGACATGAAAACAAAGCCGATGCCTTTTCTCAATCCAAAGACACACGAGAAACTGGCTCCCGAAGACTTATACCCTATCTTCACAAAGGCTTGTTCACAACAGGAACTTGACCAAACGAATGCGTGGATTCCCATTCCCGATGAGGTTAGAGAGCAATACAAAAGCTACAGATGCACACCGCTTGTAAGAGCTTACGCTCTCGAAAAGGCTCTTGATACGCCTGCACACATATATTTCAAGAACGAAAGTGTAAGTCCCGTTGGCTCTCACAAACTTAATTCCGCTCTTGCCCAGGCTTGGTACTGCAAAAACGAAGGTGTTACAAACGTAACCACCGAAACAGGAGCCGGACAATGGGGAACGGCTTTGTCGTATGCCTGCCGTCAGTTCGGACTTGAACTTGCCGTTTATATGGTAAAAATCAGTTTTGAGCAGAAGCCTTACCGCCGCAGCATGATGCAAACTTTCGGTGCACAGGTAACGCCGAGTCCTTCCATGAGTACCCGTGCCGGTAAAGATATTCTCACAGTTGATCCCAACTGCAACGGTTCTCTCGGTACAGCAATTTCCGAAGCCATAGAACTGGCTATAAACACGCCAAACTGCAAATACTGTCTCGGTTCTGTGCTCAATCATGTTTCTCTTCACCAAACCATTATCGGTCTCGAGGCAGAGAAGCAAATGGAAATGGCGGAGGAATATCCCGACAAAATCATTGCTTGTTTCGGTGGCGGTTCCAATTTCAGCGGAATTGCTTTCCCGTTCATGCGCCACAACATTCTCGAAGGCAAGACCACAGAATTCATTGCAGCCGAACCGGAAGCATGTCCGAAACTCACACGAGGCAAATTCGAATATGACTTCGGAGACGAAAGCGGATATACGCCCCTACTCCCGATGTACACAATAGGACACAATTTTCAACCGGCAAACATTCACGCAGGCGGATTGCGTTATCACGGTGCAGGTGTCATAATTTCGCAACTTTTGAAGGATGGCTATTTGCACGGAGTAGACATAAAACAAACCGATTCTTTCAAAGCCGGACTACTGTTTGCGCGCACGGAAGGAATCATTCCCGCTCCCGAATCGTGCCATGCCATAGCAGCCACAATACAAGAAGCTGAAAAATGCAAACTTGAAGGCAAGAAAAAGTTTTGCTGTTCAATCTTTCAGGACACGGTCTCATTGACATGGCGGCATACGACCGCTACATTGCCGGCGACATACAGAACTATTCGCCCTCGGAGCAAGAACTCGAACATAATCTCGAGGAAGTGAAACCTTTGAACCAGGGATTGTAATAACATTGAGGTTGCCAATGCAACCTCGATGCCATGCAATGCATAAATACACATAATTTCATTTGCATACAGCGGTTTAAGAGCATGTTTTCAATGCCTAAAAAACACTTTTGGTAAGTTACTGTGCATCAAGCATTCGTAATGGCAAAAAATACAAGCCATATATTTTAAAATACGAGCCATATATTTCGAAATATATGGCTCGTATTTTTTACAAAGTGCCTTATGTTTTTTTCGTGCAAGGAAACGGCTTTTTCTCCTTACCTTTCTGTGAAAAATAATCCTTTCATTACTGCATTATTTTTGCATATATGTACCGCCGGAGTTTAATCATTCTTGCTTTCGTCCGAATCTTTTTGCCAAACTCGAATCTACTTTTATGAAAGCGGAAACAGCCACCGTTACGAGACACAAGAGCATGGCAACAACAAAGAACATCTTATAGCCAAGCTGCATTTGCAGATAACCGGCAAACAATCCGGGAATCATCATGCTCAAAGCCATGAATGCGGTACAAATGGCATAATGTGCAGTCTTGCTTTCGCCGCGTGAATAGTATATGAGGAAAAGCATATACGCAGTGAATCCGAATCCATAGCCGAATTGTTCCAGGAAAATCAGAGCATTGATTACAGGGAAACTGACATTTTCGGCATAACTCATGTATATGTAAACGGAATCAGGGATTGAAATTGCGGCAACCATGGGCCAAAGCCATTTTTCAAGCCTCCGCGTGCAGCGGCAACGCCCCCGAGAATTCCTCCGATGGTCAATCCTATCACTCCAACGGTTCCTTGTACAAAACCAAGCTGTGCCGTTGTCAAGCCCATTCCTCCGGCAGAGGTTTTGTCGAGTAAAAACAACGGACAAACCTTTGCAAGCAATGCTTTCGGGCAGTCTGTAAAGCAACATAAAGAGTATGGATATGACGGCTGCTTTTTTTGTAAAGAATGTGGCGAAAGTTTTTAGAAAATTCTTTATACTTGAGGCAAAAAGTAACATCGCCATCGGCAGAAACTTTCTTGTCATCGGCGGGACGCGGAAGTATGAATTTATGATAAAGGAATATCATAATGAACAAACCTGCCGTTATGTAGAACATTATGCTCCAACCCATTGACACACTGCGGGTATAGAGTTCCAATAATCCTGCAAGCCCGAGAAGCAACCCGCTTCCGAATATTGTGGCTATGCGGTAAAAGGTGGAACGAATACCCACAAAAAGGCTTTGCTCATGGCTCGTGAGTGCAATCATATAGAATCCGTCTGCGGCAATGTCGTGTGTGGCACTTCCGAAAGCTACGAGCCAGAAGAATGCAAGGATAATCTGTATGTGAAGGTTAACACTCAGAGTGAAAGCAACGCCGGCAAGTCCCGCGCCAATGAGTAACTGCATTGACCATATCCACCAACGCTTTGTTTTTACCAAATCTACGAGAGGACTCCAAAAGGGTTTTATTACCCACGGCAAATACAGCCAACTTGTATAGAGAGCAGCGTCGCCGTTGTTCACTCCAAGATTTTTGAACATCACCAACGCAAGCGTCATAACTATAACATAAGGAATTCCTTCTGCAAAATACAATGTAGGAATCCACGCCCACGGCGAGACTTTCCTTATCTGCCCCGAACCAGAGTTCATTTTTTCACACATATATGTTCTTTATTTTTGAGTTTTTGAAGTAGTGGAAAAGAATTTTGCGATAATCATAACCTTCCGAAGACATTACCGCCGCACCAATTTGGCAAAGTCCCACGCCGTGTCCCCACCCCGCACCGACAATTTCTATACGTGCGGGAACTCCTTCGCTGTCAGCATCAAAACAATCTACGACAAAAGCAGAACTTTTTAAGGTGGCTGTTGCTTAACACTCTGCGGATTTCGAGTTCCTTGCCTATTATCATTTGCTTTTTTGTGCCCTCTATCAGCAATTCAATTATTCTGCCGCTTGCTCCACGGCGCAACGGAACAAGATTCTTTATGCTACCGAAATCTATGCCGGTATTTTTCTTTACGAGCGCAGACAATTCCGTTGCCTTGTACACAACTTTCCAACGATAAAAGTCCTTTGTTTCCAAATCATAATCGTTGAGTACCTGTGAAAGTACCTTGTCATCATTGCTATTGCAAAAACTTTCAGGCGCAGAACGTATCCACTTTTCGGCATTTGCTTCGTTTGTCAAATCAGGCAGAGAGTGGCAGGCAGAATCGCGTATCGGCTGCAAATAAGATTTGTCCTCATCATTCCAACAACTCGAAAACAATTCGGAAACTCCCCCACAGCTTTTTGAAAACCTTGCATCGCAAATCTCATTACCCGAAAAAGCACCTCGCCGCAAGTTTCCTCCACGGCTTTTTCCGCCATGGGATTGGCAGCATGCGAAAGTCCTTCGTAACGTTGGCAATGATCGTCGGCGCAAACGTCAAAATGTTTGTGAGCATCGTTTTCATACCATTTCAAATGTCTGTGTATACCGTTTATTATATTGTTTTCTTCGGTAGACATGGAAATATTCTCGGACTTGCGCGACTGTAAAATGCGCATAAGCCAACTTCTTGAAACCACAGCCTGAGTTTTGAGATATTCCAACGGAGCATTGCAACTCATTTCACTTGAAATGACGCTTCGAAGATATACTTCAACATCAACAACGTTTATTGCGTCGAGCGAATCCCCATCTGCGATTACTTTCAAAGAACCTGAAAAGGTTTCATCTTCCTTACGCTCCCAATGAAATTTCTTGCCTATCGTTACATCTTTCAATGTAAAGGTAGAAGAAGCATCAACAGGTGAAAAATATATTTCTTCGTATTCCTCGCCATTGAATAAAACCTTTCCTTTACTAATGTTGGCGGAGTTTTGTCCTTTGAATATGGAACCGTTGAAAGCATAATCACCATTGAGTACGAAAGAAATCTCTTTCCCACTCATTATTCCAACAGCCACATTGCTTCGCGAAGTATTCATTTACTTAAGTATTTCGTCTATTTCCTCTTCTGTCAAAGAAACTTCTTTCAGAATATCAAACGCTTTTTGCTGAGTTATGTTTTTGAAATCCTTTTCTCGCGCGGTAATAATAAGTCCGCCCATATCCACAGAACCCGGGCTGATTATCATTTGCTCTTCTTCCTCCGCAAAATAACAATCAGGGCGATGTTTCTTGCGAAGGAAAATTACAGTTACTATGTTATCGCCTTCTTTCCATGCAAGAACATTTATGGGGAACTCTTCTTCCCCGTTTTGCTGTAGTCTTGCATATAATTTATCAAACACGGAAACACTTTCCTCTATATTACGGGCAACAATGACGAGAGCAGGACAAGCGTATCCTTTCAATTTGAACAAAGAATCGGTAAACACCGGTTGAAGAGTGGACTCGTAAGACTTCCAATACTTTTCAATGGGCATATCGCCTCTTTTTCCTGCTTGAAAATGCAAATGGTCAGGAGCAGAAGCCCCACATTTCGGACCATTATAAAACACAACATATCCCGAAAGAGCATTGGCTATTTCACACAAATTACCATAGCATCCTTTTTATGCTTTTTGCATGGTATGTGCAGTTGCAGGAATTGTAAGATGTCCTTTAAGTATAGGAAAAGGATTGACCAATACCTGAAATTTTCCTCCGAATGCAGTCAATTTTATCTGCTGCTCGGGACGATTCTTTTTTCACACAGGAAGCATGCACGCTTTGCTATTGTTTTCTTATCTACTTTTGCTCCTGTTGATACAATTCTTGAAGGGTTGAACTGCGCCTTTATATTTATTCCGCAGGATGACAAGTCTTTCAATTCTATCTTTTTCAATCCTTCGAAACGCAATCGCGCTTCTTCCCAAAGGGATAATTGTTTGTCGAAAAATCTGAAACTTCAGAAATGGAAGGAAATGCCCGCTCTTCAATCATTTTGCGTTTATTTTTTCGTGCCTCTATTTCTGCAGCACGCAAACTGTCTTTGTATGCGTTATTCTTGTTTATCTTCTCTTGCGATAGAGCAGCATCTGAATTATCTTCCCAACGGCGACAAAGATAAAGCACGTCATAAATTCTCGACAAATAATGTTCGCGAGAGAAAGCAAGTCCCAAGGCATAATCTTCGCCGTATGAAGTATTGGGAAATCTTATTTCGCGAAGCATTGAGTATAGAATGCACGTGGAGCACCAAGACCATTTATGCGCAAAGCATTGTTTCTTCCGTTTGCAGAGGTCCACTCTTTATGGTCAATTACTCCGGGAGGCAACGTATTCAATTCGAAATTCACAAGACGATAACTGCCAATAACCATGGCAGCATGAGTACGATGAAAACGACTTACAATCTTACTAAGAGTATTATTGTCGGAATAAATATCATCGCTATCAAGTTGTACCGCAAATCTTCCGCAGCGTTCATCATCTGCCGCAAGTTGCCAGCATCCGCCGATTCCCAAATCTTTACGTTCTGGTATTATATGTACCACTCGCGGATTCTCTTTTGCCAATTTTTCCAAAGTTTCCGTTGTTCCATCTGTAGAATGATTATCTACAACAATAACATTGAAATCAAAATTAGCCTTCTGCGAAAGAGCACTATTAACTGCATCCGCCACGGTACGCACACGATTTCTCACGGGAATAACAACCGAAGCCTCATACTTAAAACCTCCGTCCTTAGAAAAGTCTACCGGTTTAATCTGCGCGGGAGAAATATAAGCATTTATATCTTTAAGATATTCCGTAAATGCTGCTTCCATTTCTTTTGGCGACGGTGAAGTTGCGGATTCAAATAATCAAACTGCTTTTGCCCACTCTTTCGTTTGTCTTCCTGTACCGCAGTATAAAGATTCTCGGCTATATGCAAAATCTTTCCTTTGCGGCTTGCCCATAAACGGAAAGCATAAACACCGGCAAAGCTATACGATTTATTTGATTCCGATACAAATTTCTTTATCGCATCTACAGAAACAATAATAGCTTTACCAAATTCAAAACTATCGCTAACCGAACCCGACGAATAATCTATTAATGGATGAGAAGTAATACTTCCGTCTTCGTGTTCATCACTATAATCTGAATAAGCAATCAAAGCTTTGGATGAAACGAACAATTCTTCTAAACGTTTCGCAGAATCTTCCGAAAAACGCAGATACTCCGGTTTCTGCGAAAACAAAACTATCGGGCTATCACAATACTTTGCTATATATTTTAGTGCCGAAGTTGATTCCGGCTTAACTTTCTTGGGAAGTTTCTTTACAGCAAAGAAAGTATTCTCTACGGCTTCGTGTTCGTTTGCCACGAAACATGTCATGCGTAGCTTCTGTTCCATTATTTATATAATTTGTGAGTAGCCGCAAGCAATGTGTTTTTGCATCAAAGAACAAATGGTCATAGGACCCACACCACCCCCGGAACGGGCGAAATATACGAGCAAATGGGAGAAACTTCATCGAATTTTACATCACCGTTAAGGCGGAATCCTTTCTTCTTTGAAGAATCAGGAACACGTGTAGTACCAACATCTATTATCACAGCCCCGGGTTTTACCATATCTGCCGTAACAAAAATCAGGCTGTCCCAAAGCTGCTATTATTATGTCTGCCTGACGGCAAAAAAGATTTTATGTCTTTGGTATGACTGTGGCAAACAATTACAGTTGAATCTCCGTTGTTTTTTTTGCATCATAAGTTGCGCCATAGGTTTTCCCACAATATTACTTCTTCCCAATACTACACAAGTTTTGCCGGAAGTTTCTATTTCGTAACGCTTGAGCAATTCCATTATTCCTTTTGGAGTAGCAGAAACAAAAGAAGGCAAACCTATTGCCATACGTCCCACGTTTATCGGATGAAAACCGTCTACGTCCTTATGATAATCAATTGTCTCTATAACTTTTTGCTCTGATATATGTTTGGGCAAAGGGCAACTGTACGATTATTCCGTCAACCTCTGAGTCTGCATTAAGTTCTTTTACTTTCTGCAAAAGTTCCTCTTCGGTAACGGTATCTTCATATCTAACAAGTATCGACTTAAACCCACAAACTTCGCAGGCCTTTACTTTGTTTGCCACATAAGTTTCGCTACCTCCGTCATGCCCTACGAGTATTGCGGCAAGGCACGGACGGCGCATGCCGTCTTTACAAGAATTCTACTTCCTTTGCTATCTCCGCCTTTATTAATGCGGCTGTTTGCTTTCCGTCTATTAATTGCATTGTGTTCTTTTTTATTTTGTTGGAAAACTATCTTTTCATTCTTGCCATCATTTGCTGCATACGTCCGCCCGTCATCTGATACATCATCTTGCGAGTCTGCTCAAACTGCTTTAGCAATCTGTTTACTTCCTGCAAATCCGTACCAGAACCGGCAGCAATACGCCTGCGACGACTCCCGTTTATAATTTCCGGATTCGAACGTTCCTGCGGAGTCATTGAATAAATAATTGCTTCGATGCTTTTGAACGCATTATCGTCAATATCTATATTTTTCACGGCTTTTCCAATACCGGGAATCATTGAAACCAAATCCTTGATATTTCCCATTTTCTTTATTTGGGCTATTTGCGCAAGGAAGTCATTGAAGTCAAACTGGTTCTTTGCTATTTTCTTTTGCAGACGGCGTGCAGCTTTTTCGTCATACTGTTCTTGGGCACGTTCCACAAGAGAAACAATATCTCCCATACCCAATATACGATCTGCCATTCGCATTGGATGGAAAACATCGAGAGCTTCCATTTTCTCGCCCGTGCCTATAAATTTTATAGGTTTGTCAACTACTGTTCGTATAGACAAAGCTGCACCACCGCGCGTATCGCCGTCAAGTTTTGTCAGTACCACGCCATTGAAGTCGAGTCTCTCGTTAAACTCCTTTGCAGTGTTAACAGCGTCCTGACCGGTCATTGAATCAACAATGAAGAGAGTTTCATCGGGATTCACAGCTTTCTTTATTGCTGAAATCTCGTTCATCATTTCTTCGTCTATGGCAAGTCGTCCGGCAGTGTCTATTATTACAACATCACTGCCCTTTGCTTTTGCTTCCTTTACGGCGTTTAGAGCTATATCTACGGGAGCTTTCGAATCCGGTTCGCTATATACGGGAATGCCTATCTGCTCACCAAGCACTTTTAACTGGTCAACAGCGGCAGGACGATAAACATCGCACGCAACGAGCAAAGGTTTGCGGTTTTTCTTCTGCTTCAGCCAATTTGCCAATTTCGCGGAAAAGGTTGTTTTTCCCGAGCCTTGCAAACCGGACATGAGAATAACCGCAGGACGACTTTCAAGAACTATTTCTGAAGTATCGCCACCCATAAGGCGAGCCAGTTCGTCGTGCACAAGTTTCACCATCAACTGTCCAGGTTTCACACTTGTGAGCACATCCATGCCCAAAGCCTTTTCTTTTACCGTATCGGTAAAAGACTTTGCCACCTTATAGTTAACGTCTGCGTCCAACAATGCCCTTCTTACCTCTTTCAAGGTTTCCCGCAACATTTATTTCGCTTATTTTTCCTTCACCTTTTAGAACCTTAAAAAGATCGTTCAAGGCGGTCTGTCAGATTTTCAAACATATTTGTGTAGTTCTGTTGTTTTTATTTCAAATCATGATTGTTCATTCGATGCTCGGCAAGAGCCTCATACTTTGTTCCCGGTCTGCCATAGTTTGCATACGGATATATGCTTATGCCTCCGCGCGGTGTGAACAACCCTTCCACTTCTATATACTTGGGATTCATCAGCCTGATAAGGTCTTTCATTATGATGTTCACGCAATCTTCGTGAAAATCTCCATGATTTCTGAAACTGAACAAATATAGTTTCAAGCTCTTGCTCTCCACCATTTTTACGTCAGGTATGTATTCTATACGAATTTCTGCGAAATCAGGCTGCCCGGTTATAGGACAAAGACTCGTAAATTCGGGACAGTTGAATCTAACCCAATAATCATTCTCCTTATGTTTGTTTTCGAAAGTTTCCAATACCTCCGGAGCATAGTCCATTGAGTATTTGGTCTTACTTCCCAAAGCTTTCAGATTGTCGCCAGCCCTGTTCATTTTATTTCTTCTTTTTTTCGTTCAGATAGCTCTCCAATCCGTGCTTGCGAAGTTTGCAAGCCGGACAATGACCACAGCCATCTCCGGGAACACCATTGTAACAAGTTACGGTTTTTCCTTTACAATGTCAAGCACTCCTAGCTCGTCTGCCATTGCCCAGGTTTCTTTTTTATCAATCCACATCAAAGGCGTATGAATCACGAACTGTTCCTCCATTGCAAGGTTAAGGGTAACATTAAGACTCTTCACAAAAGTATCGCGACAGTCGGGATAACCGCTAAAATCGGTCTGTCCCACTCCCGTTACCAAATGGCGTATTCCGCGTTCGCGTGCATAAACAGCCGCTATGCTAAGAAAGAATAAATTACGTCCCGGAACAAATGTATTGGGAGGACCGCCCGCAGGTTTTTCTTCGTCCATTTTCACATCGGGACAGGTCAAAGAATTTTTGCCCAGGCTTCCCACCAAAGGCACATCAAGCAATTCCCATTTTGCGCCGGCTATGCGTGCCACTTCTTCCGCAGCCTTTATTTCCGACACATGATGTTGTCCGTATGAAAACGTTATTGCCCAGATTTCTGCGAAATGCTCTTTTGCCCAAAACAGACATGTAGTGGAATCCTGCCCGCCACTGAGCACTACGAGTGCCTTGTCGTCATTTTTTATCATAATTCTCCTTTTCTATTTCTTTTGGCAATCGGAACGCAGTGTACAATTCCATCCACGCTCCTATGGTTACTACCACTATCCATTCGTTATGGCGCAAAGGCCATACGCTGTTCACTCCCATCCATATTGCTGCGGAAGCTATCACAAGGAATACGCCGCCCAACAGTTGCTGTCGCTGTAAACGCCTTACAACTATATTGCCGCCACGATACCTGCTTCTGTACTGCATTACGAAAAACACAAGCGAAGCAACGCCGTAAACAAACGGCACATACCGGTTCCATGAAGATTGAACCAACAAAAAGACACAACGTCATCAACACTGCCGATGCGTCATATATCATAATACCCAACTTACTGAGTTTGCCCATCATTATAAGATTTGTCCGAAGCATCGCCATCGGAATATTCCACAACATAAACGTCCTCGTCGGCAGCTTTCATGAAATAACGCTCACGCGCTATGCGTTCCACGGCTCTGCTGTCGGTTTCAAGAGCATGCAACTCGCGAGTATCGTTCTCGCACGACTGACGATAGCGTTCGAGTTCGGCTGCCAGCACTGCGCGTTCGCGGTTTATTCTATAGCGACACAGCAGGCTGTTGTGGTCAAGAAAACTTATTTCCACCACAAAAAAGACAACGAATATCAAACACTTGTGTCGTCCGGCCCATCTACCCGCATTTCCTGCATTGAAAGCCATTTTATTTATACTTTTTCGGATTTACTGCAAAATTAGCAATTACTTTTCACTTACAGGCTTGAAACCGCTTATATATACATTTATGCATATTGAAATATGTATGATTTTACACGTTCAATATGCAGTTTTTCTTTTCCCACAATACCTCAAAATCGTTTTTTTGTAATACTTTATAAATAAGCCACTTATTTATGTTCAAAAAATACAAGCCATATATTTTGAAATATAAGGCACTTATTTTAAAATATGTGCCTTGTATTTTTATTATATGCCTTATGTTTTCAAACACATCCCGGCATGCCCTTCGCGAATGCCGTTCTTTTTGCATTTTTATGCCTACATATTTCTATTCAAAACCATTGAATTTATGAATATCCGCATTCGGGGTAATAATGTCTGCAATATGTTTTATTTTGTTTTTGATGAATCAAACTAATTTTTGCATTATGACAACCGGTGTTCTACTTTTTAAGCAAAAACAACTATAAACATAAAAAACAAGAGATATGAAGAGACCTTATATCATGGTTCACATGATGACATCATTGGACGGGAGAATAGACTGTCCCGTTATGGCATAAATTAGTGGCGACGAATATTACGAAGCATTGGACGAATTGGGGAAATGCTCAAAGCTTTCGGGCAGAGTAACCGCAGCTTTGGAAAATTCCGCCGTGGAATGTGAAGTTTCCGAGACAAAAGGAACCGTCAAGGGTGAAGAGTCCGTGAATATTGCGGTAAAATCCGACGAATATACCATAGTTATGGATACCCATGGGCATCTGTAGTGGAAAGACAACGCTGCCGACGGTTTCCCATTGCTTTGCATTATGAGCGAGGACGTAACCGAAGAACATTTGCAGGCATTGCGCAACCGTGGAATTTCGTGGATTTCCACAGGCAAAGGCACTGTCGATTTAGCCCGCGCCATGCAGTTGGCACACGAACGCTTCAGCATAGAAAGAATAGCCGTTGTGGGCGGCGGACATATATGCGGAGGCTTTCTGTCGAGCGGTCTGGTTGACGAAGTGAGCGCAATGGTGGCTCCGGGAATTGACGGGCGAAAAGCGGTATCAATGTTCGGAAAACACAAAACTCGAATCTTAAATTCATAACGCTTTACAGTCCCGACGGTAAATATGATGCAAAGTTTCTTACCAATTATCTGAAGATAAACATAGAACCTCGCATTTCGCGCATACCGGGTGTGGGAGAAGTTAATGTTTTCGGTGCAGATTATTCGCTTCGCATTTGGCTCGACCCCAATAAAATGAAAGCTTACGAGCTTGTTCCGTCCGACATTGACAAAGTTCTGGAAGCGCAAAACCTTTAATCGCCTGCCGGTTCCTTAGGTGCGGAGTCAGCCAACACTTATCAGTATGTCTTAAAGTATCGCGGCAGATACAGCAACGTTTCCGATTACGAAAACATGGTTGTAAAGGCTTCGTCCGACGGACATGTGCTGCGACTTAAAGACATTGCACGCATAGAAATGGGAACTGTGAACTACGATTTGAGGAGCACAACAAAAGGGAAACCCGGAGCTTCTGCAAGTATTACTCAAACCGCAGGCTCAAATGCCAATGATCTCATTAAACAAATAGACAAGGTGGAGGACGAAATGCGAAAGTCTCTGCCCGCAGGCATGGTATTGGAAGACCAGACAAGCGTAATGGATTTCTTGAACGCTTCCATACAAAACGTTGTTGAAACACTCCTTATTGCACTCGTTTTGGTAATCATTGTCGTGGCTTTATTCCTTCGCGACAGGCGTTCAATCATTATTCCGTCCGTTGCCATAATTGTTTCGCTTATCGGAACGTTTATCTTCATGTATCTTGCAGGGTTTTACACTTAATATCCTCACACTTTTCGCCCTTGTGCTCGTCATAGGAACTGTTGTTGACGACTCGATAGTTGTTGTTGAAGCGGTGCAAACAAAAATGGCAAACGGCATCTCAAACGTTTACGAAGCCACAATAAGCACAATGAAAGAATTAAAGTCTGCCTTGGTTACAACAACCATTGTCTTTATGGCGGTTTTCATTCCTGTGAGTTTCACAAGCGGTACAACCGGTATTTTCTAAAGGAATTCGGTCTTACAATGGCTGCCGCCGTGGCGTTGTCGCTTTTGAACGCTCTCACACTTTGTCCTGTAATGTGCAACGTGGTTCTAAAGCGAAAAAAGACGGTTGCACCGCAGAAACAAAGAGTTTTGCGCAACAAATTGATAGGAAAGTACGAAAGCGGAATAGTCAGATTGCTTCGTCATCGCAAACTTGTTGTCTTTTCATTGCCTGTTGCCATTGCGCTATTGATTTTCTTTATTTTTACAACCAAGACAGGACTTGTTCCACAGGAAGATATGGGCACCATTGACGTAAATGTGCAATGCAAACCGGGATATAGTCTTGCCCAAACGGGAATGGTTATGGACCGGGTGGAGAAACTTGTGCGCAACATTCCGCAGATTAAAATCTACACCCGTGTGGACGGTAAGGATGCCCAACAGAATCAGACTTCTTCGGCAGGTTTTCTGTCGGTTCGCCTGAAACATTGGTCTGAACGCAAAGCAAAAGGCGACGACATAGACAGTGTGGTTAACGAAATCTATCGTCGCACGGCATGTATCAAGGAAGCAAAAGTTAATTGCGGTACTTTGCCGATGATACGCGGGTACGGTTCGAGCAGCGGCTTCGAACTGTATGTGCAAAACCGCTCAAACGAGGACTTTAATTCTTTGTCGGAAGCCACGCAACAGTTTCTTGACGAATTGAACAAACGTCCCGAAATTTTTAAAGCCCACTCCACTTTCGACACAAGCTACCCGCAATACGAAGTGAGCGTTGACGCTGCGAAGTGCATGATGAAAAACATTTCGCCCAAGGATGTGATGACTGCCCTTGCCGACTATGTGGGCGGCGATTACGCTTCTAATCTAAACAAATACACCAAGTTGTATCGCGTAATGGTTCAGGCTTCGCCGCAATTCCGACTTAATGAACAATCACTCTCGTACATGTACGTCAGAGGCGGCGACGGTTTTCTTTCACCTTTGAGTGAATATGTAACACTCAAGAAAATAAACGGACCGGAATACTTAACGCACTTCAATCTTTTCCCGGGAATAAGAATAAACGGCACTCCTGCAGCAGGATATAGTTCGGGACAGGCTCTGCAAGCCATTAGCGAAGTGGCGGCACGGACTCTGCCTGTGGGATATGGCTACGAGTTGAGCGGAATGTCAAGAGAAGAGTCCTCGCAAGGCAACACCACCGCCGTAATTCTGATTATCAGCATGGTTTTCATATATTTGATTCTTAGTTCTCTTTATGAAAGCTTGCTCATACCGTTTGCCATTCTCCTTGTAATACCTTTCGGACTTTTGGGCAGTTTCGTTTTGGCTTCCGTGTTCGACATTGAAAACAACATATACATGCAAACGGGTCTTGTGATGCTCATAGGCATGTTGGCACAGACTGCAATATTGCTCACAGAGGTTGCCGTAAAACTAAGACGCGAGAACGGACTTTCCATAACGGCTGCCGCACTCGCCGCCGCCCGTTTGCGCTTCCGACCGATAGTAATGACCACCACGGTAATGATTTTCGGCATGCTGCCATTGGTTTTCTCAACCGGCGCAGGCGCAAAGGGCGATATTTCCATAGGCATGGGTGTTTTGGGAGGCATGATTGTCGGCACGCCGGCACTGCTTTTCCTTGTTCCGGTACTCTTTTGTCTGTTTGAAAAGTATGACAAAAAACGCTAAATTCTCATGTTTTGTTTGGCAAAAAATTCGATTCGTTTTTGAACGCAAAAGTTTTTGCAAGACAGAATTTTTTCCATTGACGGACGCTATTTGTAAAACATTAATAATGAGTACTGTGTAACAAATATCAGACATTTTTATTTTTACGGTGCAATGCACAAAAAATACAAGCCATGTATTTTGAATTACGAGCCATATATTTTTAAAATATATGGCTCGTATTTTTAATAAGCCATGTATTTTTTTTGATTTCCCGAATAGCATCGTAAAGCTACATTTCCGTAAACTCCCCAAGCTATTTCGGAACTAAAAAAAACATAACACAAAAAATCAGGAAATGCTTCCCACTAAAAATACCGGCAGGAAGTACAAAAAAAATTATCGCCCGCCCTCAATAACTTCCGGCTTGTCAGAAATGACAGGATTGCTGTCCGCAGGATTTGTAGTCGTGGAATCCGAGCCAACACTTACCCATTGATAAGAAGTCAAAGGTTTTATGCCGTAAGTCCTGAAATAATCGGAAATAGATCCCTCTACAATTATCTTTTTTCCCAAATTCGCAGGATTGTCAGCAAGATTCAACTCATTGCGAAAACTTGTATTGTTGGCAAGTTGGACAGGCATGCATTTATCCACGTTGTTTTCCACCGGATTATCGGCTATGAGAATATTACTTCTAACCATGAACGGCGGATTAAAGTCGGCAGCCACAAGTGAAGTGCCGTTTATCACGCCAACTATATATCCAACAATTCCATTGGCAGTTATCGTGAAAGTGGAATCCTCTTGCATTTTCTCGACAAAAGCCTTTGCCTGAAGCACTGTGAGATATACGTCTGCAGAATCGCCACGAGCCACTGTGTCCGTGGGATTTACGGGCTGCGGAATGTCGGGTTTCTTTTCAGGATCTGACAAGGCGATTTTTCGCAAGAAACAAAAAACGCCACAATCATAAATAAAAAAGCGACACGCAGCATTATGCCGAAAATTTTCAAAGAGTTCCTTTTGAAGAAGGCAGATAGAAATGTTGTAAATCGCGATGTACGGCGAGTTTCAACGCCCGCGCAAAAAGCCTTAAATATGCCTTCTATCTTATGATGTTCGTTCTCGCCCTCCGCCTTCACATTGAGATTTATCATAGCATTGTCGGCAAGACTCTTGAAAAGTGAAGGAACATTTCGGTAGGCATGTCGCCTATTTTTTCGCGGTGAAAATCAGCATTCCACACCGTCCACGGACGACCGGAAAAGTCCAGCGAAACCTGACACAGGCAATCGTCCATGGGAAGACAGAATCCGTATCTTTGTATTCCCCTCTTGTCTCCCAAAAGCCTCACGAAGGCAAAGTCCCAAAACTATTGCCGTGTCCTCAATGGTGTGATGCTCATCAACATTAAGGTCTCCCTTTACTTTTATGTCAAGGTCAATGTTTCCATGTTTTGCTATTTGCTCCAACATGTGGTCGAAAAAGCCGATTCCCGTGGATATGTCGCAGTTACCTACACCGTCGAGATTGAGAGAAACAAACACGTCTGTCTCGTGAGTGGTTCTTCTTTTCTGCGCACGCCTTGCACCGGCTACTACAATCTCGGTAATTTTACTCCAAGGCATATCTTCTGAAAGTTTCAAAGCTTTGCACCCGAGATTTTTTTCGCAAGCATTACGTCCGTATCTCTGTCGCCTATAACATAGCTATGTTCCATGTCGCAATCTCCGTTGATATAATCCGTGAGCATTGCCGTTCCAGGCTTGCGTGTGGGACAATTGTCCTCGGGAAAAGTGCGGTCGATAAGAACTTCATCAAACACAATGCCCTCGCCTTGCAATGTTTTCAGAATAAAATTGTGTACAGGCCAAAAAGTATCCTCAGGAAAAAGAATCCGTTCCAAGTCCGTCCTGATTTGTAACCATGACAAACTTATAATCGGTAAGATTTTGCTATCGTGCGCATGGCATTGAAAACACCGGGCATGAATTCCAATTTTTCAAAAAGAATCTACCTGTTCGTCTGTTGGTTTCCTTTACGAGAGTTCCGTCGCGATCTATAAATAAAACTTTCTGCATCTGTTTTTCAATGTTTGTATTTACGCATTGCAGAAAGCAACAGTGAATTTTCGCTCTGAGAACCTACGGTAATCCTGAGACAGTTTCCGCAAAGTTTCACACTGCTGCGATTTCTAACAATCACACCGCAATTTACAAGATAATTATAAAGTTTTGTGGCATCATCAAATTTGGCAAGAAAGAAATTGGAATCTGTGGGATAAACCTTCTCACAATACGGAAGAATAGATACCGCATTCGTCAAACATCCGCGCTCTTCAAGAATAATACTAACCCATTTGTCAACTTCATAACGCCCGGAAAGCATTTTTATCAGCCTCTTGCAGAGTAAGAATATTTATGTTGTACGGAT
>VOFC01005846.1_pt1 | contig 56535 bp, 51 predicted proteins | sample 5384161 | NCBI WGS metagenome assembly VOFC01 (sample SAMN12384722, study PRJNA508395) | human gut metagenome | isolation source: healthy gut B | host: Homo sapiens | reverse complement strand
AAAGGCGCCCGGTGTCCGGCCGGGCGCCTTTTTCGCGCTCTGTGCGGCTTGACAGCGCGGCAGTGCGTTGTATAATAGATTGACTTTGCAAGAATCGAGAAAACCGTTATGCAAAAACTCAGTCAAAAAACACAGGGCATCGTCTATGTCCTCATCGCGGCGTTCGGCTTTTCGCTCATGTCCATGTTCGTGAAGCTGGCGGGCGATCTGCCGTCGTTTGAAAAGGCATTCTTCCGCAACTTTGTTGCGCTCATTTTCATCGTCATCCTCATGCTGTGCAGCCACACGTCGTTCCTGCCGGCGCGGCGCAACCTCCCGGCGCTGTTCGGCCGGTGCTTTTTCGGCACGCTGGGTCTGCTGTGCAATTTTATGCCATCGGCAAGCTGAACCTGCCGGATGCGAACATGCTCAACAAGCTCTCGCCGTTTTTCGCCATCGTGTTTTCGATTTTCCTGCTGCGCGAAAAGCCGAACCTTGTGCAGGTGCTCGGCGTTCTGGTCGCCTTCGGCGGCAGTGTGTGCATCATCAAACCGAGCTTCGATAATCCTCAGGCGCTTCCGGCGCTGGCCGGTGCGCTCGGCGGATTGGGCGCGGGCGCTGCGTATACGTTTGTGCGCTATCTCGGCGCGCGCGGGGAAAACGGCAGCCGCATCGTGTTTTATTTCTCGGCATTCTCCTGTCTGGCCTGCCTGCCGCTTCTGCTGCTGGATTATGAGCCGCTGAGCGCGCGGCAGCTGATCTATCTCCTGCTGGCGGGGGCGTTTGCGTGCGTCGGGCAGCTCGGCATCACGAAGGCGTATGTCTGCGCGCCGGCCAAGGAGATCTCGGTGTATGATTATACGCAGGTGCTTTTTGCCGCCGCGCTGGGCTTTTTCGTCTTTGGCGAGGTGCCGGATTGGCTCAGCGTTCTGGGCTATATGCTCATCTGCGGCGCGGGGGTCGGCATGTTTCTTTATAACCGGCGGCGTGATGCTGCCCATCCATGAAAATCAGCTGGCGCCGGATGCAAATCGCATCCGGCACCAATTTTTTTCGTTTTTCATCACAGGGAGAGAAAGTGTTGAGCAACGAATCCCCCCCGGGAGCTTGTACAGGAAGCGGCTGGTGCGTTATAATCTTGTCATAAGAAACGAAGGGAAAGGCGGTGCATCCCATGCATATGGCAGATGCGTTGCTCACGCCGGCGGTCGCCGGTGTGATGTATGCCGCTTCTGCGGTCGTTGCGGGGGCCTCGATCGTGGAGCTGCACAAGGAAGAAAAGCAGAACCTGACCTCGACGGGCAAGAAGCTGCCGACCATGGCCGTCATGTCGGCGCTCGTGTTCGCGGGGCAGATGATCAACTACACCATCCCCGGCACCGGCTCGTCCGGCCATCTGTGCGGCGGATTGCTGCTCACGTCGGTGCTCGGGCCGTGGGCGGGATTCTTGTCCATGATCGTGATCCTCACGATCCAGAGCCTGTTCTTTGCCGACGGCGGCCTGATGGCGCTGGGCGCGAACGTCTGGAACATGGCGTTTTACGGCTGCTTTGTCGGATATTTTCTCATCTATCGGCCGCTGATGCGCAGCCGCTGCTTTGCGCGGCGCGGCGAGCGGGCGGCGAACCGCCTCAAGATCACGCTCGCGTCCGTGCTCGGCTGTGTGCTGACGCTGCAGCTCGGCGCGTTCTCGGTCGTGCTGGAGACGACGCTCTCCGGTATCACGGATCTGCCGTTCGGCGCGTTCTGCGCCATCATGCAGCCTATTCATCTGGCCATCGGCCTGATCGAAGGCCTCATCACGGCTGCGGTGCTGCTGTTCCTCTATGAGGCGCGGCCGGAGCTGCTGCGCGATGTGTGCACGGGCGGCGAAACTGCCGGCAAGGTCTCATTCAAGGGCACGATCGCGGTCATCGCCCTTGCGGCGGTGCTCGTCGGCGGCGGCCTGTCGCTGCTGGCCAGCGGCAACCCTGACGGGTTGGAGTGGTCGCTGTTCGGCAACAGCGACGCTGGCTACACGCAGAACATGGGCCTCGACGAGGACAGCTACGGCGTGCAGAGCAGCGCGGCCGATAAGGCTGGCGCTGTGCAGGAAAAGACGGCGTTCCTGCCGGACTATTCCTTCGCCGGGAGCGATTCCGCAGCTGGCACGTCCGTGTCCGGCATTGCGGGCGCTGCCATCGTGGCGGCGGCAGCGGCGCTCATCTGCGGTGTCGGCGGGATCTGCCGGCACAAGAAGCGCCATCAATCCTGATCTCGATACCAGACATCCGGATACGACCCATGCGGCAAGCTCCATTCGGAGCTTGCCGCAATGGGTGTTTTTGCACCAATGGGGGAGGTGAGTACACGTGAACAAAGCACAGCAGGCCAGTGTCGAGCTGCGGGCCATGGACGAGTTGGCGGCGCAGGATTCGCCGATGCACCGGCTCAGTCCGCTGTCCAAGCTTTTTGTGACCGTGCTCTACATCGTCGTGACGGTCTCATTTCATAAGTACGACATCTCGGGCGTGTTCGTCATGGTGCTCTTCCCGCTTGTCGGCTATCAGGTCAGCATGATTCCGGTGCACACGTGCTTTCACAAGCTGCGCGTGGTCATGCCGCTCGTGTGCGCGGTGGGGCTGTTCAACCCCTTCTTCGACAAGCAGATCGTGCTGTATATCGGCACGGTCGGCGTCAGCGGCGGCGTGATCTCCATGCTGACGCTGATGATGAAGGGCATCTTCTGCCTCATGGCGTCGTTCCTGCTCGCGGCGACGACGAGCATCGAGGACGTCTGCCGCGCGCTGCGGCAGCTGCACGTGCCGAAAGTGCTCACGTCGCTGCTGCTGCTCACGTTCCGTTACATCTCCGTGCTGCTTGACGAGGCGGCCATCATGACGGATGCCTACCGCCTGCGCGCGCCGGGGCAGAAGGGTGTGCATATTTCCGCCTGGGGCTCGTTTTTGGGGCAGCTGCTGCTGCGCAGCATGGACCGCGCGACCGCGCTCTATGAGAGCATGGAGCTGCGCGGCTATCACGGAGAGTTCCATTACGCGCAGGGCCGGCCGTCGAGCCGGGCCTCGTGGCCGTTTGCCATTGGGTGCGCGGCACTGATCGTTCTGGCGCGGCTGTACAATCTGCCGGTGCTGCTGGGCGGACTTTTTGCCTGAGGAGGGGCGCATATGCTGTGTTTTGACCATGTTTCGTTCGCCTATCCGGGCGAACGCACGATTTTGAATGATTTATCGTTTTCCGTTTCCGAGGGCGAGCAGGTCGGCCTGATCGGCGCCAACGGCGCGGGCAAGTCCACGCTCATGAAAGCGGCGCTGGGGCTCATCACCGTCTCCGGCACGATCACGATCGATGGCTTGAGATGAACCGCGGCAACCTCGCGGATATCCGCCGGCGGCTGGGCTATGTCCTGCAGGATTCGGACAACCAGATGTTCATGCCGACGGTGTTTGAGGACATGCTCTTCGGCCCGCTCAATTACGGCATGCCCCCGCCCGGAGGCGGAGGCGCTCGTGGATCGGACACTCGCGGAGCTGGACCTCACCCACCTGAAAAACCGCCGCAATCACAAGCTCTCCGGCGGTGAAAAGCGCATGGCCGCCATCGCGACCATCCTCGCCATGCAGCCGAAGATCATGCTCATGGACGAGCCGTCCACGGCGCTCGACCCGAAAAACCGCCGCACGCTCATCCGCACGCTCAACGCGCTGCCGGTGACGAAGATCATCGCGACGCACGATCTGGACCTCGTGCTCGAGACGTGTGACCGCGTCCTGCTGCTGCACGACGGGCAGATCGCGGCAGACGGCCCGGCGGGGGAGATCCTGCGCGACCGGGCGCTGCTCGAGCAGCACTCGCTGGAACTGCCGTTTTGCCTTGCCGGTGTGCCGGAGCGGGCGAAAAAATCGTGAAATCAGCGCTTGAAGCCGTGAACGCCGTCTGCTATAATAGCGCGTATTCCGATGGATAGCGAGGTCGATGTTTGCGATGAGCCGAGAGCTCAAGGGCGCGCTGATGGCAGCGGGCGGTGGTGTGTGCTGGGGCATTTCCGGCACGATGGGGCAGTATCTCTTTACGCATGAGGCCATGCAGACCACGTGGCTGATCCCGATCCGTCTGGGCCTGGCGGGTCTGATTTTGTTCGTATACTGGCTGGTGAAGGACCGGCGGCTGCTGTTCGCCCCATGGCGGCAGCGCGGCAGCGCGGTGATGCTTGTGCTCTACGGCGTTTTCGGCATCAGTCTGAGCCAGTTTCTTTATTTTCTGACCATTCAGTTTTCCAACGCGGCGATCGGCACGATCATGCAGGATCTGTCGCCGGTGATGGTGCTGCTGGTCGCCTGCGCGGGCGCGCACAGAAAGCCGCGTGCGTATGAGATTGCCAGCATCGTGCTGGCGCTGCTCGGCGTGACACTGCTGACCACGCACGGCGACCTGACTGCGTTTGCCGTGTCGCCGGTGGCGCTGATCGCGGGCGTTGCGTGCGCGGTGTGCGTGACAGTGTATAACTGCCTCTGTCCGCGCCGGGAGCTGCGCGATTATCCGGTCAGCATGCTGCAGGCATGGGCGTTTTTGATGGGTGCCGTGCTCTTTGAGCTGACCATGCACCCGTGGACACTCGGCTATACGCCGTCGCTGCGCGGCGTCGGCGGCATTTTGTTTGTGGTGCTCTTCGGCAACCTGCTGGCCTTCAACCTCTATATGACGGGCGTGAAGCTCATCGGCCCGGAAAAGAGCGTGCTCTACGGCTTTGCTGAGCCGGTCACAGCGGCCATCCTGGCCGTGACTCTGCTCAATACGCCGTTTACGGTCTGGGACGCAATGGGCTTTGCCGCCGTGTTTGCCATGCTTGCGGTGCTGTCCGTCGGCGGGAAGAAATACGCCGGGCGGCTGGACGTGTGAATTTTAAAAAGAAAAACGGAGCAGATACGGGGGGATGTATCTGCTCCGTTCCTGTTTATGAGGGATGGTCATTCCTCTCATAACGGTTGTCCCACGCGGTGTACCCCACAGCACCGGATGTACCTACGTAGTACAGGTTCATTATTTCACAGAAAATTTGCCGTGTCAACAAAAAACTGCTGCCTTTTCGCACTTTTCTGTCAGAAAAAGCGCTAAGAAAATATGCGTTTATGTACAGGCCGCCCGGCAGGCGTAGCATCCTCCTGCGTCTCTTTTTTACCTCATGGGCGTGTGGTCGCTACGAAATTTACCACCTCGGGCGGCGACTGTTCAAATCAGCAGCCCGTACCGGTCGCACAGGGGCAGCAGCGCCGCCTCCGGGAGCGTGCCCCTCGTATAGCGCGCGGCCCTGATAGGCGCGCAGTGCCGCCTCGAGCAGCTCCGCATCGTCGCAGACGAGGCACAGCGGCTTGCTCAGCAGGTACTGCACGTCGGTCAGCGCGTCGATATCCTCCCAGGCATCGATGCGCAGCGCGACCATGGGCTCGCTGCCGTCAAGCGCGTCCGCCAGCCGGTCCTCAAGGTCGGGCCCGGCGGTCAGCACCGGGCCGTGCCCAGCGTCCACCGGCAGATAGCAGGGAAGCTTCTCCGTTGCGGCCGGGAGCAGATCAGTGTGCTCCGGCGCGGGCGGGACGAATTTCGCGTCTTTCAGGGCGTCCCGCAGCGCGGCGATGTGCTCCGCCGTCGTGCCGCAGCAGCCGCCGAAAACAGCCACACCGGCATCGAGCATCGGCTGCACGAACGCCGTGAATTCCTCCGGCGTGCAGTCGTACACAGTCTTGCCGCCGACGGTGACGGGCATGCCGGCGTTGGGCTTTGCGATCAGCGGTACGCGGGCGTATTCCCGCAAGCGGCGCAGCTGCACGAGCATCTGCTCCGGCCCGGTCGAGCAGTTGAGCCCGAAAGCGTGGATGCCCATGCCCTGCAGCACGGTCAGCGCGGCGGTCACGTCTGTTCCGGAGAGGCTGCGGCCGCTCTCGTCGCACGTGAAGGACACAAAGATCGGTTTGTCGCTCACGCTGCGCACGGCCAGCACGGCGGCGCGTGCATCCGAGAGCGTCATCATCGTTTCGATGACGTACAGATCGACGCCGGCCGCCTCGAGCCCGGCTGCCTGTTCGGTATAAATATCGACCAGATCCTCGAACGACGCCTCGCCGAGCGGAGCAAGAAACAGGCCCGTTGGCGCAAGATCGCCCGCGATCCACGCCCTGCCGTCCGCCGCTTCGCGCGAGAGCGCGGCAAGGCGGCGGTTATAATCTGCCGTCTGGTTGAAGATGCTGCGTTCCTCGAGCTTCTGCCGGTTGGCACCGAAGGTCGGCGTGTAGAGCACCTGGCTTCCGGCGGCAACGTAGCCGCGCTGGATGCCGACAATGACGTCCGGGTGTTCGAGCGTCCACTGCTCGGCGCTCACATCGCCGGCGTAGCCGTGCTTTTGCAGTTCGGTGCCGGTCGCGCCGTCGAGGATGAGGGGGAAACGGATTTCCATGTTGTGACCTCCGTGAAATGTTATGGCTGCGGAAATGACAGATTGCCAGTAAAGGCCGCAGCAAAGTCCGCGCGGCCGGACAGCTCCAGATAGCTGCATGCCCGGGAAATATCTCCGATGCGCTGCCACTGTGTAGAGTCGAGCGTGAGCGCGGCCGCACCGGCGAGCGCCGTGTTGCCGAGTGTGTGCAGTCTGCCCGCGCACGCGCGCGGGAGCATGCCGATGGCCATGGCGCTCTCTGGGTCGAGATAGCTGCCGAAGCCGCCGGCAAGGTACACGCCGTCCACTTGCTCCGGCGTGATGCCGCGCTGCTGCAGCAGCACGCGGATGCCCGCTGCGACGGCGGCCTTGGCCAGCTGCAGATTGCGCACGTCCGCCGCCGTGAGGTACACCTCCGGCGTCAGATGAAAGCGGCCGTTGCCGTCGTCATCGCGCGTCAGACAGCGGCGCAGGGATTCCGGCGCGTCCTCCGGCGGCAGCAGCCGCCCGCCGGGCGCAATGCCGCCGAGACGCAGCAGCACCGCCGTCAGGTCGAGCAGGCCGGAGCCGCACAGGCCCTTGGGTTCACCGCCGCCGATGACGTCGTACAGAAAGCCGCGGTCATACCGTACACGGCTGACGGCCCCGTCCACGCCCGGCATGCCGCACGTGATGCCCGCGCCCTCGAAGGCCGGGCCGGACGCCACGGCGCAGCAGACGAACCCACCGCGTCCGCCGAGCGCCATCTCGCCGTTGGTGCCGATGTCGAGAAACAAATGTTCGCCCGGCAGCTCCGCCAGTCCGGCGGCCAGCAGCCCGGCCGTGATGTCTCCGCCGACGTAACCCGCCACGCAGGGGGCAAAGCGCATCGGCACGCCGTGCAGCGTTTCGCCTCTGCGTGTTGCAAAGAGCGTCTCCGGCCGGAAGGGTGCCGCGGCGATGCCGCGCACGGAGTATCCGGCGAAGAGGTGCTGCATGACGGTGTTGCCGGCGAGCGTGATCTCACGCAGGGTGTCCGGCGTGCGGCCGCTGCGCGCGAGCGCGTCCGACACCAGCGCCCAGACTTGTGCCCGGATCCGCTGCGAGAGCTCGTTCAAGCCGTCCGGCTGCTCAAGCGTATACTGGATGCGGCTGATGACGTCGGCTCCGTAGGGGGCCTGTGCGTTCCAGCCGCTGCAGGTCGCAAGCTCTGCGCCGGACGAAAGATCGTACAGCCGCACGACGACGGTCGTCGTGCCGAGGTCGACGGCGGCGGCACAGCCCGTGCGCCCCGGCTGGCAGGCGGGCAGCGGCACGGTGCCGGTCAGGATCGTGCCGCCGGCGCTCTCCGGCAGCGTGACGGTGTCGCCGTCTGCCGGGTGGACCCGGCAGGCGAGACGGGGCACGCCGTTGACCGGCACGCGGCACTTGCCGCAGCGGCCCTTTCCGCCGCAGGCTGCGGGGATGGAATAGCCCGCGCGCCGCAGGACGGACAGCAGTGTCTCATCTGCCGACAGGGGAACGGTGCGGATGCGGCCGTTTTGTTCAATTTGAATGCTTGACATGGCCGCCGCCCCCTTATAAGATATAGGCACATTCTAAGCGGCGGAACTTTGCTTTGTCAAGAGGCTTTGCATATGAACGAACCGGAAACACTGGCCGCACAAAACGGCTTTTCCCACTGGGCACAGCTGAATATGGCGGCGGCGGTGCCGCTCGAGGCGGTGCGCGATATGTGCGCCGACGGCCGCTGCGGGCGCTACGGACACAACTGGGCCTGTCCGCCCGGTTGCGGCAGCATCGAGGCAGCCGCGCGCCGCATCGCAGGCTTCGATGCCGGCATCCTCGTGCAGACGACCGGGATGCTGCGCGATGATTTTGACTACGAATCCATCGCCGCCATCGAGCGCGCGCACAAGCGCCGCTTCGCCGACTTCGCCCGCCAGATGCGCCGGCTTCATCCAGGCTGTCTGCCGCTGACGGCCGGCAGCTGCACGCTCTGCGCCCGCTGCACGTATCCCGACCGCCCGTGCCGGTACCCGACCAAGCGCCTGTCGTCCATGGAGGCATACGGCCTGTTCGTGAGCGACATCTGCATGCGCTCGGGCCTTGCCTACAACTACGGGGCGCGCACCATGACGTATACATCCTGCGTTTTGTACAACAAGGAGTGAAAACCATGTCCACACCGAAAGAGATCTTCCTCGAGCTCATCCGGCCCGAGGGCCAGCCGGAGCGCCAGCTGCGCCAGTATGAGGCGCTGCACATGTGCCTTACCGACCCGTGCAACACCTACCTGCGCGGCAACCGCAGGCGCGGCACAACGAGCGTGGACCGCTGGGGCACGACGATCCTGTTTCCTGAGGATGCGCCCGGCCCCATGCCGGACACGCGCGAGGGTCTCGCCGTCTGCCCGGACATCATGCGCTGGCGCGAGACGGTGCATGCTCCCGATCTTGAGGCCGCCTGCACGGAGGGATGGGAGGCCTGCCGTGCTGAGGCGCGCGCCGCCTGCGGGCCGGACCACCTGCTGGCGGGTTTCATGGGCACGGGCATCTTTGAGCAGTGCCACTTCCTCATGGGCTTTGAGGACACGCTTACGAACCTCTATGCGCACCCGGACGAGATGCACGCGCTCATCGACTACATCACGGAGTATCGCCTGACGTATGTGCGCATGCTCATCGACAATCTGCAGCCGGACGTGATCTTCTCGCATGACGACTGGGGCACGAAGAATGCCCTGTTTATGAAGCCAGAGATGTGGCGTGAATTCTTCAAGGAGCCGTACCGCCGGTTCTATGGCTACATCCGCTCGCGCGGCGTCATCGCCATCCACCACGCGGACTCCTATCTCGTGCCCATCGTGGACGACATGGCTGAAATCGGCATTCAGGTCTGGCAGGGCGTTCTGCCGGAAAACGACATCCCTGCGCTGCAGGCGCACTTAATGGCCGGCTCACGCTCATGGGCGGCTTCGGCGCGGCCATTGACCGCAAGGACGCAGCGCCCGAGGAGATCCTGACCTATGCGCGTGACGTGCTGCGGCGTGATTGCCCGGGCGGGCATTTCATCCCATCGATCACCTACGGTCTTGCGGGCACGGTCTATCCGCACGTGGATACCTATCTCAATCAGGCGGTCGATGAATACAATGCGGCGCTGCACGTGCCGGATATGCACCTGCCGCCCGTGCCGCGCCGGAGCGTGCACGCAGCGGCGGCACAGGCCGCGCCCGCGTCCGAGCCGGAGCAGCCGCAGGGCGACGTGTTCGCACGCATCGCGGCGGCGCTCGTGCGCGGACAGCAAAAGCGTGTGCTGCAGCTGTGCACCGAGGCGCTCGACGCGGGGCATGACGCGCAGCAGATCCTTACCGACGGGCTCGTGCGCGGCATGAACCTGCTTGGCGAGGACTTTTCGGCCAACCGTGCCTTTGTGCCGGAGATGCTCATCGCGGCGCGCTGCATGGCGGCGGCAACGGAGCTGCTCAAGCCGCACATGGCGGGGGAGAGCAGCGAGACGGTCGGCCGTGTCTGTCTCGGCACTGTGCGCGGCGATATGCACGACATCGGCAAAAATCTCGTCAAGATCATGATGGAGGGCAGCGGGCTCGAGGTCGTGGATCTCGGCGTGGATGTCACGGCGGAGCAGTTCGTGGATGCGGCCGTCGAGCAGCACTGCGACATCATTGCTTGCTCCTCGCTGCTGACGACGACGATGCCGGAAATGCGCGCGGTCGTGGAGCTGACCAAGTCGCGCGGCATCCGCGATCAGGTGAAGATCTTTGTTGGCGGCGCGCCCATCACACAGGGGTACAGCGACGAGATCGGCGCGGATGCCTATTGCCCGGATGCTGCATCGGCGGCGCGCACAGCGGTCGCGATGCTGCGCGGTGCATAAGAGGAAATGCGGTGCCCGGCGGTGCGGATTTGCGTACCGCCGGGCACTTTTCCTGCCCGGGACGCGCGAATTCGTCGAAATGGATAGAGAAAAAACGAAAGTGCCGGTATGTTTCAGATTCTTGAATAATTGCTTTTTGGTGCCGCGAGATTTATAATCAAGGCGTTCCAATAAGTGCACACAGATACTTTCAGGTATAGGCGGGGAAGTCACATGGGCCCCGCGTCTCTACCGGGCGGCCCTTGAATTGCCCGACTACCGGAATGCAGCACACACAGCTAATCATCGCTGTGTGAGTTTTGCCGTTTCGGTGGAGTGTCAAAGACGCTCCGCCGTTTTTTATTTGGATAAAGAGCGGAAACGCTTTTTATGGATCGATTTTCAAGGAGGGTTATTGATGCGTACTCGCAAGGCCAAGGATCGCGCGCGCCTCATGCAGGCGGCTCTGGGTCAGATACCGTGCGATCTGACGATCGGCAACGTACAGTTTTTCAATGTCATTACGGGAGAAATCTATCCGGCCAGTGTCGACATACTGGACGGATTTGTCGTTTTGGTGCGTGAGGAGGGCCAGGAGGCGGTCCTTCCGTCCAGGTCGTACTATGATGGTCAGGGACGCTATCTGATCCCCGGCTACATCGACACGCACATGCACATCGAGAGCACGATGATGATCCCCGAGAACCTCGCCCGCGCCATTCTGCCGTGGGGCACGACGACCGTCTGCACCGACCCGCATGAGATCGGCAACGTCATGGGGCTCGACGGCGTGCGCTTTATGCTTGAAAACGCGAAGAAGTCCAAGCTGCGCCAGTATGTGCTCGCCCCGTCGTGCGTGCCGTCCCTGCCCGGGATGGAAAACGCCGGCGCGGAGTTTCATGCCGAGGAGGTCGGCGAACTGCTCGACATGGACGACGTTGTCGGCATTGCCGAGATCATGGACTATGTCGGCGTCATGCACGACAGCGAGCGTATGCACACCATCATCGATGAGGGCCTGCGCCGCGGCATGTTCCTGCAGGGACACGCGCCCTACTGCTTCGGCCGTGAGCTCGCGGCCTACCGCATCGGCGGTCCGGTGTCCGACCATGAGAGCGTGAACGCCGACGAGGTGCGCGCGAAGCTTCGCGCCGGTATGCACATCAACCTCCGCGCAAGCTCGCTCGTCGATAACCTCTCCTTCCTGATCGACGGCTGCAAGGATCAGCCGTGGCGCGATTTCGTGTCCGTCTGCACGGACGACGTGCACGCCAAGGATCTGCTCACCGTCGGCCATATCAACAACGTCGTGCGCAAGGCGGTCGCCTCCGGCCTCGACGGCCGTGAAGTTGTCAAGATGGCGACGTTCAACGCCGCGCGTGAGTACGGCTTTGACGATCTCGGCGCGATCGCGCCGGGCTACATCGCCGATATTCAGCTCGTCGACGCGCTCGACGGCAGCCGGCCGAAGGCCGTGTTCACCGAGGGCGTGCTCGTCGCGGAGGACGGCAAGTACCTCGGCGGCGACTGCATGACGGGCGGCTATGACCTGCCGAACACGGTCAATATGCCGCAGATCACTGGACCGGAATCCTTCGTGCTGCGTGTGCCCGAGGGCTACACCGGCGACACGATCCGCGTCAACGTCATGGTGTCCGAGGACGGCAACCGCATTCTGCGCCACGTTGAGCCGGTGGAGCTGCCGGTGCGTGACGGCGCGGTCGACATCAGCGGCGATCCGACGCTCGTGTTCGTCTGCTGCGCCAACCGCTACGGACGCGGCGGCAAGACGATCGCCGTCTATCGCGACTTCGGGCTCGAGCGCGGCGCGCTCGCGTCTACCGTCTCGCACGACAGCCACAACTTCACCGTCAGCTACCACGATCCGAAGGATGCCTTCCGTGCTGCCGAGATCCTGCGTGCATGCGGCGGCGGTGTCTGCGTGATCGATGGGGCAGAGGAGACGCACATTGCGCTCCCGGCCGCCGGTCTCATGAGCCAGAAGCCCTGCGCCGAGGTCGCGGACGAGATCGCGGCTGTGCAGGCTGCGCTCGATGCCATCAGCGGCGGACGGCTCACTCTGCTGGCGACCGCCGTCATGGCGCTGCCGGTGCTGCCGAGCGTGGTCATTACGGATATGGGTCTTGTCAACGGCGCTACACAGACGTTTGTACCCGTGTTTGCGGATGCGGAAGCATAAACGAATCAGAGATAGAGAAAGGATAAGGAGTATTTGATGGAGAAATTCTTCCACCTCAGCCTGCGCGGTACGGATAAGAAAACCGAGATCATCGCGGGCCTGACCACCTTTATGACTATGGCGTATGTGCTGGCTGTCCAGCCGGCTGCGATCTGCGGCGGCGAGGCGTACATCACGGACGTCAACGGCGTTGTTATCACCAAGTCCGCCATCATGATCACCTGCGCGCTCGTGTCCGGCCTCATCACGCTGCTGATGGCCTTCTACACGAACTTCCCCTTTGCACTTTCGACCGGCATGGGCTCAAACTTCATCCTCGGCGCACTCATCCAGTCGCAGGCGCTGAGCTTCGGTGCCGCCATGGCGATCACGCTCATCTCCGGCATCGTGTTTCTCCTGCTGACGGTCTTCGGCCTGCGCGACCTGATCGTGCGCGTCATCCCCAAGAACATCAAGATCGCGATCTCTGCATCCATCGGCTTTTTCATCGCCTATCTCGGCTTCCAGAACTGCGGCATCGGCTCGTTTGAAAACGGCATCGCCCTCGGCAATCTCGCCGATCCCGCCGTGCTGCTGGCCATCGGCGGCCTGCTGCTCATCATCGTGCTCAACGCCCTGAACGTCAAGGGCGCGATCCTCATCAGCATCATCGCCACCACGCTCATCGGCATCCCGCTCGGCGTGACGACCATCAACGGCGTTGCCGCCATGCCGAACTTCGGCGACATTGGCAATATCATGTTCAACCTCGACTTCAAGGGCGTGTTCACCGCGAGCGGCTTGATCCTCGTGTTTGTGTGCTTCTTCGGTGATTTCTTCTCCACGCTCGGCACGGTGCTCGCCGTTGCCAACCGTGCCAATATGCTCGATGAACACGGCAATCTGCCCGGCATTGAGCGCCCCTTCCTCGTCGACGCCATCGGCACGTGCATCGGCGCACTGACCGGCAACACCACCATCACGACCTTTGTCGAGTCCACCTCCGGCGTGGAGGCCGGCGGCCGCACCGGTCTGACCGCACTCGTCGCAGGCATCATGTTCCTGCTGACCATCTTCCTCGCGCCGCTGTTCGTCGCCATCCCGTATGCCGCGACCGGCCCGGCGCTGATCTATGTCGGCTTCCTCATGCTCAAGGGCTTCACGGAGATCGACTTCACGGATTACGATGAGTCCATCGGCCCCTGCGTCATGATGATGTTCACGGCCTTCACCGGCAACATCACCAACGGCCTCGGTGCCGGCATCATCGTGCACGTGCTCGTTAAGCTCGTGCGCGGCAAGGCCAAGGAGATCCACCCGATCATGTACCTGCTGTGCGCGCTCATGGTCCTGTACTTCATTGTTGGGTAACCTGCGCCGGTCTTCATAACTGCAGAAGGCCTCCGGCGGATCTTCCGCCGGAGGCCTTTTTTGCGCGCTCAGGAAAAACAAAATCGCCAAGGTACAATGTACCTTGGCGATTTTGGTGCGGGAGATGGGACTTGAACCCACACGTCTATGGTTGGACACAGGCACCTCAAGCCTGCCTGTCTACCGATTCCAGCACTCCCGCATACGCATATGCACTTGTCAAACGCATGAGTTATTATAACAGATACGCGCGGAATGTCAACCACAAATTTTCGACTCAGGTCGATTTTTTTGTTTTTCTCTCCGCGGGGACAGTTTGGCGCGTCTCCGTCACCAGAACGACCGTCAGAACAGCGAGCGCTGCGATGAGCGCGAGCGCACCGTCGGCCATCGGCAGCAGGTAGCGCATACGCAGGTAGGCATGGTAGCCGAGCAGGGAGGCAAACTCGCACAGCAACGCCGGGAGCGCAAGCTGCGGCCACGCGGCCGCAAGGGCGAGTGTGAGCGCATCGGCGGCGAAGAAATAGCGGTCGTGCATGTGAGGCAGGAAAAACGGGATCGCAGCGGCGAGCACCGCCGCCGCCAGCAGCAGCGCGCGCGTCGGAGCAATCGTCCCGATGCAGCCAGAACCAGACGGCAAGCGCCGCGATCACGAGCGCGGCTGCACCGATGCCGAGCCTGGCTGCGGCGTCGGGGTTTGCCACATCCCGAAAGAGCGCAAAGACGGATGGGGAATTGTAGTTGAGCCCCGTGCCGATGCTGCCCGTCTGCTGAAACGGGATCGTCAGTGCGTCCCACAGTCCGCGCCCCGCGATGACGGCCGGGAGCACCATGACCACGCACACGGCGGGGAAGGCGAGCGCGTGGCGGAGCTTGACGCGCCGCGTGAGCCAGAAGAGCAAAAAGACCGGCATGACGAACACCGCCTGCAGCTTGAAGGCGAACGACGCGCCGATGCTGACCACGCCGAGCAGCGGGTGCCCGGACAGGACAAGATAGACGCTCAGCACGGCGAGGGCTGCATACACGCTGTCGCACTGCCCCCAGAGTGCGCCGTTGAGCACAACGGTCGGCCAGAAGAGCACGAGGAAAAATGCCGCGAGCTTCCATGCGGCGCTCCGGCGAAACAGGCCCACGAGCTGCATGACGGACCACGCAAGCAGCACGTCAAACAGAATGCTGAAGAGCTTGATGAGGTGCAGATCCGGCAGGGAACTGCCGCTGATGAGCGCCAGCACCGTCAGGTACGGTACATTATAATTCCCGACCGGCGCGCGCAGCGCGGCAAGACCGCCGTGCGCGCGGAAGAAATCGACCCACACGCTCAGAAAATTCCGGTAGTCGTCCGTGACGTAGTTCAGGCACGCACCGCGCAGCACAAACGCCGCCGTCAGCAGCAGCGCAGCGCACAGTACGTGCGCCGGTTTCGGCAGCACACCGGCGCGCCACAGCAGCACCAGCGCAAGCCCGGCCTCGGCGGCGAGAAGCAGACAGATGCGGATATCCATGGCCATCCCTCCGAAGATACAAAAAAGCGGCAGGGCGATACGCTCCTGCCGGCGGAAAATTCACAAAATAACACTTGACAACCAGCGCGCGTAAATGGTAAAATATCACGCTATGTGTCTTGAAAGCGGAAGAAACTACTTCCGCAACTTACAAGATTATTTTAGCGGATTGACCGTAAAAATGCAACAGGTCAAAAAAGTATTTCACAACCCTACCGGGTGTTCACAGTCTCAAAAGAAGGAGTGTTCGCCATGCCAAAGGCAGTCACCTACGGAAAAACCGAACGAATGAGCTTTGCCCGTCACGAGGAGATCCAGAGCATGCCGAATCTTCTGGAGATCCAGAAGAATTCGTACAAATGGTTCCTCGAAGAGGGTCTGCGTGATGTGTTCAAGGATGTGGACGTCATCACCGACTACTCCGGCAATCTCGAGCTGCGCTTCGTGGATTACGCCATGGACGAGAATCCGAAGTACACCGAGGAGGAGTGCAAGGCCCGGGACGCCACGTATGCCGCCCCCCTGAAGGTCAGCGTCCGCCTGCGCAACAAGGAGACGGAGGAGATCAAGGAGCAGGAGATCTTCATGGGCGATTTCCCGCTCATGACGCACGGCGGCACCTTCGTCATCAACGGCGCGGAGCGTGTCATCGTCTCGCAGATCGTGCGTTCCCCCGGCGTGTACTATGACAAGAAGACCGACAAGGCCTACAACTCTACCTACGGCACGACCGTCATCCCGTACCACGGCGCATGGCTCGAGTACGAGACCGACCTCAACGACATCTTCAACTGCCGCATCGATAAAAACCGCAAGCTGCCGGTGACCTGGTTCATCAAGGCCATGGGCGCGTACAAAGCGGATAACCCGAACACCTGGCTGTCCTGCATCCCGGATATGACGACCGGCGTCGTCACCAACGAGCAGATCAAGGAAGTGTTCGATAACGATGCGCGCATCGTCGCCACCCTCGACAAGGACACCTGCAACTCCCGCGAGGAGGCGCTCGTCGAGATCTACCGCAAGCTCCGTCCGGGCGATCCCCCGACGGTGGAGAGCTCCGAGTCCCTGCTTGAGGGCCTGTTCTACGACCGCCGCCGCTACGATATTTCCAATGTCGGCCGCTATAAGTTCAATAAAAAGCTCGGCCTGCGCAGCCGCATCGCCGGCCATATGCTGGCCGCTCCGGTCGTCGACCCGATGACCGGCGAGATCATCGCCGAGGCGGGCGAGGTGCTCACGCGCGAGCGCGCCGAGGAGATTGCCGCGGCCGGCGTCAACGACGTCTATCTGGACGTCGACGGCAAGCCCGTGCGCGTGTTCGGCAACGGCATGGTCGATATGAAGCACTATGTTGATTTCGACCCCGCCGAGCTCGGCATCAAGGAGCTCGTGCGCGGCATCATCCTGCGCCAGCTCATGGAGCAGTATGAGGGCGACGCGCTCAAGGAAGCCATTGAGGAGAACATCGACCTGCTCATCCCGAAGCACATCATCGCCGACGATATGTTCGCGTCCGTCAACTATCTCTGCTGCCTGGCGCACGGCATCGGCGAGCCGGATGACATCGACCACCTCGGCAACCGCCGTGTGCGCAGCGTGGGCGAGCTGCTGCAGAACCAGTTCCGCATCGGCTTCAGCCGCATGGAGCGCGTGATCCGCGAGCGCATGACGCTGCAGGATCTCGACGTGGTCACCCCGCAGTCGCTCATCAACATCCGTCCCGTGACGGCCTCCATCAAGGAGTTCTTCGGCAGCAGCCCGCTGTCCCAGTTCATGGACCAGACCAACCCGCTGGCAGAGCTGACGCACAAGCGCCGTATCTCCGCACTCGGCCCCGGCGGTCTGTCGCGTGAGCGTGCAAGCTTCGACGTGCGTGATGTGCACTACAGCCACTACGGCCGTATGTGCCCGATCGAGACGCCGGAAGGTCCGAACATCGGCCTGATCAGCTATCTCGCGTCCTACGCCCGCGTGAACGAGTACGGCTTCCTCGTGACGCCGTTCCGCCGCGTGGAAAAGGGCACCTGCCGCGTGACCGACGATGTCGAGTACATGACGGCGGACGTCGAGGACCGCTACATCGTCGCGCAGGCGAGCGAGCCTGTCGATGAAAACGGCTGCCTCATCAACGATCGTATCACCTGCCGCCACCGCGACGAGATCGTCGAGGTCGACCGCGACCGCGTCGACTACATCGACATCTCCCCGCGCATGATGGTCTCCATCGCGACGGCCATGATCCCGTTCCTGGAAAACGACGACGCGAACCGTGCCCTTATGGGCGCGAACATGCAGCGTCAGGCCGTTCCGCTGATGGTCACGCAGGCACCGATCGTTGCCACCGGCATCGAGCACAAGCTGTGCGTGGACTCCGGCGTGGTCGTGCTCGCCGAGGGCGACGGCGTTGTGCTGGCTGTGTCGGCCGACAACGTCAAGGTGCGCTACGACAGCGGCGAGATCAAGGACTACAAGCTCATCAAGTTTGCCCGTTCCAACCAGGGCACCTGCATCAACCAGCGCCCGATCGTCGCCGTCGGCGACCGTCTGAGCGAGGGCGACGTCATTGCCGACGGCCCGGCCACCTCGCAGGGCGAGATCGCGCTCGGCAAGAACCTGCTGGTCGGCTTCATGACCTGGGAAGGCTACAACTACGAGGACGCCGTTCTCATCAACGAGCGTCTGGTCATGGAGGACGTCTACACCTCCATTCATATTGAAGAGTTCGAGTGCGACGCGCGCGACACGAAGCTCGGCCCCGAGGAGATCACCCGTGACATCCCCGGCGTCGGCGACGATGCGCTCAAGTATCTCGACGACCGCGGCATCATCTGCGTCGGCGCAGAGGTGCGCAGCGGTGATATTCTGGTCGGCAAGGTCACCCCGAAGGGTGAAACAGAGCTGACCGCAGAAGAGCGCCTGCTGCGCGCCATCTTCGGCGAAAAGGCAAGAGAGGTCCGCGATACCTCGCTGAAGGTTCCGCACGGCGAGGCCGGCATCGTGGTCGACGTCAAGCGCTTCACCCGCGAAAACGGCGACGAGATGTCCCCGGGTGTCAACGAGGTCGTGCGCGTGTACATCGCGCAGAAGCGTAAGATCTCCGTCGGCGACAAGATGGCAGGCCGCCACGGCAACAAGGGTGTCGTGTCCCGCATCCTCCCGCGTGAGGATATGCCGTACCTGCCGGACGGCACGCCGCTCGACATCGTGCTCAACCCGCTGGGCGTGCCTTCCCGTATGAACATCGGTCAGGTGCTCGAGGTGCACCTCGGCTATGCGGCGCAGGCGCTCGGCTGGAAGGTCGCCACGCCGGTCTTTAACGGCGCGAACGAGGAAACGATCCGCGAGACGCTCGTCAAGGCCGGCCTGCGTGAGGACGGCAAGAGTGAGCTCTATGACGGCCGCACCGGTCAGAAATTCGATAACGACGTCACGGTCGGCTGGGTCTACTTCCTCAAGCTCCACCACCTCGTCGATGATAAGATCCACGCCCGCAGCACCGGCCCGTACAGCCTCGTCACGCAGCAGCCGCTCGGCGGCAAGGCGCAGTTCGGCGGCCAGCGCTTCGGCGAAATGGAAGTCTGGGCGCTCGAGGCCTACGGCGCGGCTTACACCCTGCAGGAGATCCTGACGGTGAAGTCCGACGACGTGACCGGCCGCGTGCGCACGTATGAAGCCATCGTCAAGGGCGAGAACATCCCGCAGCCGGGCGTGCCCGAGTCGTTCAAGGTGCTTATCAAGGAGCTGCAGTCCCTGTGCCTGGATGTGCGCATCCTCGACGAGAACGGCGACGAGATCGAGCTCAAGGACGACGAGGACGATTTCATCCCCGGTATGCGCGACGAGATGTCTTACAAGTCCGACGATGACGAGATCACCGGCAGCGGCTTCACGATCGAGGACGTGCCGGTCGATGAGGACGATGACCTCGGCGCATTTTCCGCCGATGACGGTGACGACTACACGGATGATGCTGATAAGGAGGAGGAATAAAACATGAGCTATACCCCGTTTGATGCAATTCAGATCGGCATTGCCTCCCCTGAGATGATCCTTTCCTGGTCCTCCGGCGAAGTGAAAAAGCCGGAGACCATCAACTACCGCACGCTCAAGCCCGAGCGTGACGGCCTGTTCTGCGAGCGCATTTTCGGACCCACGAAGGACTGGGAATGCCACTGCGGAAAGTATAAGAAGATCCGCTACAAGGGCAAGATCTGCGACCGCTGCGGCGTGGAAGTCACGCGCGCAAAGGTCCGCCGCGAGCGCATGGGCCACATTGAGCTGGCCGCGCCCGTGAGCCACATCTGGTATTCAAGGGTATCCCGTCGCGCATGGGCCTGATCCTCGATCTGACCCCGCGCGTGCTGGAAAAGGTGCTGTACTTCGGTGCGTACATCGTCACTGACCCCGGCATGACGCCGCTGCAGCGCTGCCAGATCCTGTCCGAAAAAGAGTACCGCGACATGCGCGAGAAGTATGAGGACGATTTCGAGGCCGGCATGGGCGCCGAGGCCATCAAGAAGCTCCTGCAGCAGATCGACTGCGCCAAGCTCTCCGAGCAGCTGCGCGCCGAGCTTGAGAGGCCAGCGGCCAGAAGAAGGCGAAGATCGTCAAGCGTCTGGAGGTCGTTGAGGCCTTCCACCGCAGCGGCAACCGCCCGGAATGGATGATCATTGACATTCTGCCGGTCATCCCGCCCGAGATCCGCCCCATGGTCCAGCTCGACGGCGGCCGTTTCGCCACGTCCGACCTCAATGACCTGTACCGCCGCGTCATCAACCGCAACAACCGTCTCAAGCGCCTCATGCAGCTCAACGCGCCGGACATCATCGTCCGCAACGAGAAGCGTATGCTGCAGGAAGCCGTGGACGCCCTGATCGACAACGGCCGCCGCGGCCGTGCCGTCACCGGTGCCAACTCCCGCGCGCTCAAGTCCCTGTCCGATATGCTCAAGGGCAAGCAGGGCCGCTTCCGCCAGAACCTGCTCGGCAAGCGTGTCGACTACTCCGGCCGAAGCGTTATCGTCGTCGGCCCGGATCTGAAGCTCTATCAGTGCGGCGTGCCGAAGGAAATGGCCATTGAGCTCTTCCGCCCGTTCGTCATGAAAAAGCTCGTCGAGGACGGCGTTGCCAACAACATCAAGTCCGCCAAGAAGATGGTCGACAAGCAGCGTACCGAGGTCTGGGACGCGCTTGAGGTCGTCATCAAGGATCACCCGGTCATGCTCAACCGTGCGCCGACGCTGCACCGTCTCGGCATTCAGGCGTTCGAGCCCGTGCTTGTCGAGGGCCGCGCGCTCAAGCTGCACCCCCTGTGCTGCACCGCGTTCAACGCCGACTTTGACGGCGACCAGATGGCGATCCATGTCCCGCTGTCCGCGGAGGCGCAGGCTGAGGCGCGTATCCTCATGCTCTCGGCAAACAACCTCCTCCGTCCGCAGGACGGCCACCCCGTCACCGTGCCGACGCAGGACATGATCCTCGGCGCGTATTACCTGACCTACGTCCGCCTCGGCAAGGCCGAGAAGGGCGCCGAGCAGGTGTTCGTGACCGATGCCGGCGACACCGATCTGCCGGTGAATGAGATCGTGGATGCCGATGACTTTGTCGCCGCGCACAAGCAGGCCGAGGCTGACGGCAAGACGCCGCCGAGCTACAAGCCGCTCAAGGTGTACCGCGATCCGAACGAGGCCATCATGGCCTATAACTACGGCGATGTCGGCCTGCACGCGCCGATCCTTGTGCGCGTTGCGCGCGAGGTTGACGGTGAGCTGCTGCACCGCACGATCGAGACGACCGTCGGCCGCATCATCTACAATGAGCCCATCCCGCAGGATCTCGGCTACGTTGACCGCACCGATCCCGAGCACATGTTCGATCTTGAGGTCAGCTTCAAGGTCGGCAAGAAGCAGCTCGGCAAGATCATTGACCGCTGCATCGAGAAGCACGGCTTCACCGTTGCGACCGAGGTGCTCGATAACGTCAAGGCCCTTGGCTACAAGTACTCCACCATCGGCGCCATCACGATCTCCATCGCGGACATGACCGTCCCGGACGAGAAGAAGACCCTCATCGCTGCCACGGAGAAGAAAGTCATCAGCATTGAAAAGCAGTATAAGCGCGGCTTCATTACGGAAGACGAGCGCTACCGTCTGGCCGTGTCCGAGTGGGAAAAGACCACGAAGGATGTCACCTCGGCCCTGCAGAACTGCCTCGATGAGTTCAACCCGATCTATATGATGGCGGACTCCGGCGCCCGTGGTTCCATGGCGCAGATCCGTCAGCTCGCCGGCATGCGCGGCCTGATCGCGAACACCGCCGGTAAGACCATCGAGATCCCGATCAAGGCGAACTACCGCGAAGGCCTGTCCGTCCTCGAGTACTTCATTTCGTCCCGAGGCGCTCGTAAGGGCCTGGCCGATACCGCACTGCGTACTGCCGACTCCGGTTACCTGACGCGCCGTCTGGTCGACGTTTCGCAGGATGTCATCATCCGCGAGCCCGACTGCGGCACGACCGACGGCATCATGGCCCGCGCCGTGTTCGACAAGGGACAGGAGGTCCAGAGCCTCGGCGAGAGCATCCACGGCCGCTACCCGGCCGAGCCCGTCGTGTCGCCAAAGACCGGCGAGGTGCTGTTCGATACCGACCATATGCTCATGCCCGACGATGCCAAGGTGCTCGAAGAGCATGGCATCGAGGAAGTCAAGATCCGCAGTGTCATGACCTGCGAGGCGCGCAGCGGCGTCTGCGCCAAGTGCTACGGCATCAACCTGGCCATCGGCCAGCCGGTCAACGCCGGCGAGGCGGTCGGCGTCATCGCCGCCCAGTCCATCGGTGAGCCGGGCACGCAGCTGACCATGCGAACCTTCCACACCGGCGGCGTCGCCGGCGACGATATCACGCAGGGCCTCCCGCGTGTTGAGGAATTGTTCGAGGCGCGCAAGCCGAAGAAGATGGCCACCCTCGCCGAGATCCCCGGTATCGTCAGCGTCGAGGAGACGAAGAAGACCTCCATCTACGCCGTCACGATCACCAACCCGGTCGATGGCGAGACCGTCACCTACAACCTGCCGTACTCTTCCGGCATCCTCGTTGCCAACGGCGACACGGTTACCAAGGGCCAGCCGCTCTCGAGCGGCGCGTACAGCCCGCACGACGTGCTGCGCATCTGCGGCGTGGACGCCTGCCAGCAGTATATCATTCAGGAGGTCCAGAAGGTCTACCGTCAGCAGGGCGTTGACATCAACGATAAGCACATCGAGATCATCGTCCGCCAGATGATGCGTAAGGTCCGCATCGACGATTCCGGCAGCACGGATCTGCTGTCCGGCGCGATCGTGGATCTGCATGAGTTCCGCGCAGCCAACCGCGCCATCGCCGAGCGCATCGCGGCGGGGGAGACCGACCTCGTGCCCGCCACGGCCGAGCACGTGCTCATGGGCATCACCAAGGCCTCGCTCGCGACCGAGAGCTTCCTGTCGGCGGCCTCCTTCCAGGAGACGACGAAGGTGCTCACCGATGCTGCCATCAAGGGCAAGATCGACCATCTGGTCGGCCTGAAGGAGAATGTCATCATCGGCAAGCTCATCCCCGCCGGCAGCGGCCTTGCCTGCTACCGCAACTTTGAGACGAACGAAGAGCCGATTGCTCCCGCTGAGCCCGAGGACGACGGCGTGGATCTGTCCGATCTCGCCAACATCTCCAACGCGCTCTGATCGCCGAATACCAATTGTTTCACCGGGATATGCTCGCATATCCCGGTGAAATTTTCACTTTCGACTTGAATAAAAATACTTGACGAATCTTGTGCAATATGCTAAAATCCTATTTTGCGTGGGCGTGCGCCCACTGCTTTGCCGTGCCTGTGTAAAAAGCACAAAAAAGTCCGGAGATTTTCCGAAATAATTCCGGCAGAATCACGGTTTATCCGGTGCTGCTTTTTGGCATCGTATAAATAAATCATTTTTCGAGGAAAGGAGGAAAACCATGCCTACTTTTAACCAGTTGGTGAGAAAGGGCAGAGAAAAGGCTACCTACAAGTCTGCGTCTCCCGCCATGCAGAAGGGTCTCAACACCCTGAAGAACCGCGAGACCGATCTGAGCGCTCCTCAGAAGAGAGGCGTCTGCACTGCCGTGCGTACCTCTACCCCCAAGAAGCCGAACTCCGCGCTTCGTAAGATCGCCCGTGTGCGTCTGACCAACGGCTACGAGGTAACCGCCTACATCCCGGGCATCGGTCACAACCTGCAGGAGCATAGCGTCGTTATGATCCGCGGCGGCCGTGTCAAGGATCTCCCCGGCGTTCGTTACCACATCATCCGCGGCACCCTCGATACGCAGGGCGTTTCCGGACGTATGCAGGCCCGTTCCAAGTACGGTGCCAAGCGGCCGAAGGCAGGAAAGAAGTAAGTTCCAACAGCATTTTTTGCCCTGTTGTTAACTGATATATATTATCGTTGACCTCGGGGCGCAGACGGAGATGCGCTGCATCTTCGAGTACCTGTGAAGTCATTTTTTAATGAAGGAGGGAAGTATAGTGCCCAGAAGAGGTAACGTTCCCAAAAGAGAAGTTTTGCCGGATCCGATGTACAACAGCGTTCTGGTGACGAAGCTCGTCAACAGCGTGATGCTCGACGGCAAAAAGGGTGTTGCTCAGAAGGTCGTGTACGATGCTTTTGACATCATCAAGGAAAAGACCGGCAAGGAACCGCTTGACGCGTTTACCGAAGCCCTGAACAACATCATGCCGAGCCTCGAAGTCAAGGCCCGCCGCGTCGGCGGCGCGACCTACCAGGTTCCTATGGAAGTGCGTCCTGAGAGACGCCAGACGCTCGGCCTGCGCTGGCTGACCGGCTATGCCCGCAAGCGCAGTGAAAAGACCATGAAGGAGCGCCTCGCAGGCGAGATCATGGATGCCTGCAACAACACCGGCGCTGCTGTGAAGAAGCGCGAAGACACGCACAAGATGGCCGAGTCCAACAAGGCGTTCGCACACTTCCGCTGGTAATCTTCCGACTAGGAGCTATCAATTATGCCCAGACAATATTCCCTTGAAAAACACAAGAAACATTGGCATCATGGCGCACATCGACGCCGGTAAGACGACCACGACGGAACGCATTCTGTTCTACACGGGCGTCAACCACAAGCTCGGTGAGACCCATGAAGGCACCGCCACCATGGACTGGATGGTGCAGGAGCAGGAGCGCGGTATCACCATCACGAGCGCGGCTACCACTTGCTTCTGGAAGGGCAACCGCATCAACATCATCGACACTCCGGGCCACGTCGACTTCACCGTCGAGGTCGAGCGCAGCCTGCGTGTGCTCGATGGCTGCGTGACGGTCCTCTGTGCCAAGGGCGGCGTTGAGCCCCAGTCCGAGACGGTCTGGAGACAGGCTGACCATTACAATGTTCCCCGCATGATCTACATCAACAAGATGGACATCATGGGCGCGAACTTCTACAACGTTGTGGACATGGTGCATGATCGCCTGCGCTGCAATGCTGTTCCGATCCAGCTGCCGATCGGCGCTGAGGCAGATTTCCGCGGCATCATCGACCTGATCGATATGAAGGCGGACGTCTACTACGACGATCTCGGCAAGGATATGCGCGTCGAGGAGATCCCCGAGGATATGCGCGACGAGGCTGAAGAGTACCGCACGCAGCTGATTGAGGCGGTCGCCGATTTCGACGACGAGATCATGGAGCTGTATCTTGAGGGTGAGCAGGTGCCCACCGAAAAGATCAGAGCGGCCATTCGCAAGGCCACGACGCAGGTCAAGTTCGTCCCGATCGTGTGCGGCACGTCCTATAAGAATAAGGGTGTGCAGAAGCTGCTGGACGCCATCGTCGATTATATGCCGTCCCCGCTGGACATCCCGCCGATCACCGGCACCGTGCCCAAGACGGACGAGGTCGAGCACCGCGCCGCGGACGATTCCGCGCCGTTCTCCGCTCTGGCCTTCAAGATCATGACCGACCCCTACGTCGGCCGTCTGGCGTTCTTCCGTGTCTATTCCGGCACGATCGAAGCCGGCAAATCCGTCCTGAACTCCACGAAGGGCCAGCGTGAGCGTCTGGGCCGCATCCTTTTGATGCACGCCAACCACCGCGAAGATATCACGCAGGTCTATTCCGGTGACATCGCGGCGGCGGTCGGCCTGAAGAACACCACGACCGGCGACACGCTCTGCGACGAGAAGAACCCGATCGTTCTCGAGTCGATGGAGTTCCCGGAGCCGGTTATCCGCGTAGCCATCGAGCCCAAGACCAAGGCCGGCCAGGAGAAGATGGGTCTTGCCCTGGCCAAGCTTGCCGAGGAGGATCCCACCTTCCGCACCTATACCGACGAGGAAACGGGCCAGACCATTATCGCCGGCATGGGCGAGCTCCATCTGGAGATCATCGTCGATCGCCTTCTGCGCGAGTTCCGCGTCGAGGCGAATGTCGGCAGACCTCAGGTTTCCTATAAGGAGACCATCACCAAGGCCGCTACGGTGGACACGCGCTACGCGCGCCAGACCGGCGGCAAAGGCCAGTTTGCACACGTCAAGCTCACGATCGAGCCCAATGAGCCCGGCAAGGGTTACGAGTTCGTCAACGCGATCACCGGCGGTGCAATCCCGAAAGAGTTTATCCCCTGTGTGGATCAGGGCATCCAGGGCGCGATGCAGGCCGGCGTGCTTGCGGGCTATGAGGTCGTGGACGTGAAGGTCACGCTCATCGACGGCTCGTATCACGAGGTCGACTCGTCCGAGATGGCGTTTAAGATCTGCGGCAGTATGGCATTCAAGGAAGCCTGCCAGAAGGCGGGCCCCACGCTCCTCGAGCCCATCATGAAGGTCGTCGTTACGGCGCCGGAAAGCTACATGGGCGACGTCATGGGCGATATCAATGCCCGCCGCGGTCAGATCGCCGGTACGGACATCCGCAACGGTGCGGCGATCGTCACTGCAAACGTGCCGCTGGCATCCATGTTCGGCTACGCGACCGACCTGCGCAGCAAGACGCAGGGCCGTGCAACCTACAGCATGGAGCCCAGTCATTTCGTAGAGCTGCCGAAGTCTCTTCAGGAGAAGATCATCCACGGCAGCAACTGACCTGCGCAACCGGCACAATGTGCCTTATAAGAAGTAAGTCACAACATTATTTTAGAATTAGGAGGATATTCTAATGGCAAAGCAGATGTTCAATAGAAGCAAGCCCCATGTCAATATCGGCACCATCGGCCATATCGACCACGGCAAGACCACCCTGACCGCTGCGATCACGAAGGTTCTGTCCCTGTCCGACCCGAACAGCGCCGAGTTCGCCGCCTACGACCAGATCGATAAGGCTCCGGAGGAGAAGGCTCGTGGTATCACGATCAACACCGCTCACGTTGAGTACCAGACCGACGACCGCATTGGTCCCGACGGCACCGAGATCCAGGGCCGTCACTATGCTCACGTTGACTGCCCGGGCCACGCCGACTATATCAAGAACATGATCACCGGTGCTGCCCAGATGGACGGCGCGATCCTCGTTATTGCCGCTTCCGACGGCCCGATGGCTCAGACCCGTGAGCACCTGCTGCTCGCCCGTCAGGTCAACGTTCCGTACGTGCTCGTCTTCCTGAACAAGGTCGACCAGGTCGACGATCCCGAGCTGCTCGAGCTCGTCGAGATGGAAGTCCGTGAGCTGCTCGACAAGTACGATTTCCCGGGCGACGACACCCCGATCATCAAGGGCTCCGCTCTGAACGCTCTGATTTCCGAGTCCACCGATCCGAAGGCCCCCGAGTATGCCTGCATCTGGGAGCTCATGGACGCTGTTGACACCTGGATCAAGACCCCGGAGCGTGCCGCTGACAAGCCGTTCCTGATGCCCATCGAGGACGTGTTCACCATCTCCGGCCGTGGCACCGTCGTTACCGGCCGTGTCGAGCGTGGCGTCGTCAAGGTTGGCGATAAGGTTGAGATCGTCGGCATCAAGGACACCCAGGAGACCACCGTCACCGGCACCGAGATGTTCCACAAGACCCTCGAGTTCGCCGAGGCTGGCGACAACGTCGGCTGCCTGCTCCGCGGCATCGACAAGAAGGGCGTTGAGCGTGGCCAGGTTCTCGCTGCTCCGAAGTCCATCCACCCCCACACCAAGTTCAAGGGCCAGGTTTACGTCCTGTCCAAGGAAGAGGGCGGCCGTCACACCCCGTTGTTCAATAACTATCGGCCCCAGTTCGACTTCCGTACCACCGACGTGACCGGCGTCACGCCTCCCCGAGGGTGTTGAGATGTGCCCCGGCGACAACGTCGACATGGACGTCGAGCTGATCACCCCGATCGCCATCGAGCCCGGCCTGCGTTTCGCTATCCGTGAAGGCGGCCGTACCGTTGGTTCCGGTGTTGTCATCGCCATCAACGAGTAATTCATCGCTTTGAAATTCTCCTCCGGCTTTGCCGGGGGAGAGTTTTTTAAATGCCTCGATAAGACAAAGCGGCGGGCTGCCCATCTCGGACAGCCCGCTGTTTGTTATCAGGTTTCGGTTAACTGCGTTTTTCATTGTCTGCGCGCAGCTGCGCATATGCGATCGCGGCGACGATGCAGTACCCGGCAAGTGAGATCACAGACGCCTCAATGCCGAATTGCCCGCCCGTGACGGCGAAGCTGTCTGACTCGAGCACATAGCTCACAACGGCGTGCGCATCTGCTGCCTCGCCGATCGAGAGCCCGCCGCCGATGATCACGATGTTCCAGACGGCGTGCACGATCCCGCTGTTCCAGACCGAGCCGCTTTGCAGCGCAATGAGCGAAAACATCACGCCGACCATCGTTCCGGCGAGGATGACGAGCAGACAGCTTCCAAGCGTAAAATCCGCGCCCAGAATGTGCACAATACCAAACAGGAGCGACGGCACAATGACGGCGACGACCTTGTTCCAACGCTGCGTAAAGAGGTTCAGGATCACGCCGCGAAAGACCATTTCCTCCACGAAACCGGCGGCGATGCTGGTGAACGCGATCCCGGCGCTGAGGGTGCTGAACACCTCACCGCCGCGCATATCCGCGCGCACAAATGTGCCGCGAAAGAGCAGCAGATAGCAGCCGGTCACAGCCAGCGGCAGGAGCACCGCCGTGATTGCCCAGCGGGGCTGAATGTGCAGCTTCGGCATCCCGAGTGCGGCCGTATGCTCGTGCAGCACCTTTTCGCTCAGCAGCCGCAGCGCAGCGTAGGCAAGACCTGCATACAGGATGCCGGCGATGATGTTGCAGACACCGGCCGGGAGCTTGATCATGGCGAGCAGATCGGCTACTCCCTGCGCGATCAGCTGCGTCAGGATGAGCGATAGAATGGCGGCGAGCGCGCCGCCGAGTGTTTTGTATGTGCGCATGGTTACCCTCCAAAATGAAAAAAATAGAAATATCGAGATATTTGATCTCACTATTTCTGACTTTTTATATTACCACGTCCGATCCGCATTGTACAGGGAAAATGATTGCGTTTCGGCGTTTTCGCTTGTTCCGCTTCGTATAAACTCCACAATTTTCAGGCGACGCGCTCACAAATCTGCGCTGTGCGCACCGATCGGAAAGACTGAGCAGACGAAAAACGCGTTGATTTGCGCCGCAAAATGTGGTACGCTGTCTGCGCGAAAAAGTCCGGCCTCAGCCGGGAAATTGACGCGAATGGAAAGACGACTATGGATTATTATCTTTTGGCAGATATGACGGTGCAGATCGGCTATGAGCTTGCGATCGCCGGCGCGGAGACCTACCGCGTCGAGGAGACGATGCGCCGCGTGATCGCGGCGTATGGCACGGAGGGGCAGGCGTTCGCCATCCCGAACTGCGTCGCCGTGAGTTTCGTGGCGCAAAATGCAAAGCCTCTGACGATTATGAAGCGTGTCGGCTACCATGGCAACGACCTTGAGCGCATTGAAAAGCTCAACGCGCTCAGCCGGCGCATCTGTGCCGAGGTGCCGGAACTGGCCGAGGCGCAGCGCTGGCTCAAGGAGACAGTGGCGGGCGTGCGCAGCTACGCCACGGGTGTCTACTATCTCGGCAACTTCATTGCCGCGGCAGGCTTTTGCTGCGTCTTCGGCGGCACGGTACGCGACTGGCTGTGGGCGGGGCTGAGCGGCCTGATCATCGGCTTTGTCACGCGCTGGCTCGACCGGCTCGAGGTCAACCAGTTTTTCAGCACCATCGCGGCGTCGTTTCTCATGGCCCTGCCGGCATATATCGCGGCCGGGCTGGGCTGGCTCGACTGCGTGGCCGTAGTCATCATCGGCGCGCTGATGCTGCTTGTGCCGGGGCTGTTGATCACAAACTCCATGCGCGACATCATCTACGGCGACACCAGCTCCGGCGTCAGCCGAATCGTGCAGGTGCTGCTCTCGGCGTTTGCCATCGCGCTCGGCACGGCGGCCGCGTGGCACGTCACCGCGCCGCTCTATGGCCATGCGGAGGCAGCCGCAGCGCTGACATATCCGCTCTGGGTGCAGGCGATCGCGACGTTTGTCGCCTGCTTCGGCTTCGTGATCCTGTTCAATGTCCACGACTGGGGGCGCATTTTGTGTGCGGTCGGCAGCGCGCTGACGTGGATCGTGTACCTCCTGTGCATTCGGGCGGGGCACACGGTCTACAGTGCCAACTTCTTTTCGAGGTCGTGGCCGCGTTTTATTCCGAGGCCATGGGGCGCTGGCGTAAGTGCCCGGTCACGTCCTATCTCGTCATTTCGAGTATTCCGCTGCTGCCCGGCGCGGGCATTTATTATACGATGAGTATCGGGCTTTCGGGCGCGGTGCAGGAGGCGCTGCAAAAGGGACTCGAGACGGCCGGCATCGCGGGCAGTCTTGCAGTCGGTATTCTGCTGGTGTCGACGGTGTTTCGCGTCATGAATGTGCGAAAGCGCCGCCTGACGTCCGGACGCACATGATCAGGGAGGACATGACCATGGAAACGTACCGTGTGCTCTTATTCGATATCGACAACACACTGCTGGACTTCACGGCCGGGGCAATGCAGTCCATGGAGGCCATTTTTCTCGAGGCGGGTCTTGCGTATACCCCGGAGATGTTCGGCGTGTTCCAGACGGAAAACGACAAGCTCTGGGCGCGCATTGAGCGCGGGGAACTGACGATTGCGGGGCTGCGCGATGTGCGCTGGCAGACGATCCTTGCCTGCCTCGGTCTTGAGGCGGACGGTGCAGCAATGGAGGATGCGTTTCGCATCCGGCTGCACGAGAGTGCCGTGCCGGTCGCGGGCGCGCGGGAGACGCTGGAGCATCTGCACGGGAAATACCGCCTGTGCGCTGCGAGCAACGGCCCCTATGCGCAGCAGGTGAACCGGCTGCGCCGCGCGGGGATGTACGATTTCTTTGAGACGCTCTTCATTTCCGGGCAGATCGGCGCGGAAAAGCCGAGCGCGGTGTTTTTTGACCGCTGCATGGAGCACTTGCCCGGGGTACGGCCGGAGCAGTGCCTCATGATCGGCGACTCGCTCACGGCGGACATTGCGGGCGGCAGGGCAGCGGGGATGCACACCTGCTGGTTCGACCCCGATGACCGTGGCAGCGCCATGCCGCCGCAGGCGGATCTGCGCATCACGCGGCTGGAACAGCTGACGGATATTCTGTTATGACGGCTATTTTATAAAGACGAAAAGGAGCGCTCGCCAGGATGTGCGAGCGCTCCTTTTATATATGCGCCTAAAAACGCGGGTGCAGCCACTTTGCATCCGCGTCAGCTTGTAAAGAGAACCTCGTGGCCTTTCGCCGCTGCAGCGGCGAAAAAATGCCCAATCATTTTCTCCGGCGACATGTGCGGCGGAGAAAATACCGGTCGGCCTGCAAACGTGCGCGCCGTCCGTCCAAGGCGGACGGCGCGTGCGCTGCAGTCAGGCCGCAAACCCTTCTGTCAAAAAAGATCTTCATGCAGACGTCCCAGGCACGCCAGATGACGGTGCGCAGGTTGCCGATGGCAACGCAGTCGCCCACGCGGTGGACGTGACGGCCCTTTTTCGCCAACCGGAGCGGGCACAAAGCCGATGCCGTTGACGACGTCGTCGCACTCGACGAAGAAGGTCTCGCCGTCCGGACCCTTGACGGTGACGCCGTTGTCCTTGATCTCGGTGACGGTGGAGTGCAGGTAGGTCGGGACCTTGTGGTACTCCATCGCGTCGCGCAGGAAGGAGGTGTTGGCAAGGCAGGTGGCCTGTGCCGCAATCAGGTCGTTCGCGTACTCGACGATGATGGGGTGCTTGCCCTGCAGCACGAGGTCATACGCCGCTTCGCAGGACGACTGGCCGCCGCCGATGAACAGGACCTTGTCGCCGACTTCCTTCTTGTCCTTGAGAAGCTCGGTGAACGTGAGCGTCTTCTCGAAGCCGGGGATGGAGGCATGGTGCGCGGGATGGAGCCGCTGGCGACGATGATGTCGTCGAAGCCGCCGAGCGTGTTTGACGTCCGTCACCTCGGTGTTCAGGCGCACGTCGATGCCTTCCTTGGCGACCTCGTTGAGGTACCAGCGGATGAGCTCCTTGTCATTCTCCTTGAAGCTCATCGCGGACGCGGTGAGGAACAGACCGCCGAGCTCGTTGGTCTTCTCAAAGATGACGGGGGTGTGGCCGCGCTGCTTGAGCACGAGCGCGCACTCCATGCCGCCGATGCCGCCGCCGATGATGGCAACCTTCTTCGGATGCGGGTCGGGACGATCTTGTACTTGTTGTGCTGCATGGTCGTCGGGTTCAGAGCGCAGCGAGCCAGGTGCAGGGAGTCGTCCATGCTCTGGAGGTTCGCGGTGCCTTTGAACTTCGACATGTTGAAGCAGCCGTTGTGGCAGCGGATGCAGGGCTTGATCTCATCCTCGTGGCCGCTGAGGATCTTGTGGATCCACTCATGGATCGACGAGGTTCTGGCGCGCGATGGCCACGGCGTCGAGACGGCCGGCAGCGATCTCTTCCGCAGCCTTCACGGGGTCCATGCGGCCGGCGCAGACGACGGGCGGCTTGTGAATTTCTTGATGTGCTCGACATACTCGAGGTTGCAGTTATCAGGCATGTACTGCGGCGGATGTGCCCAGTACCAGGCATCGTAGGTGCCGTTGTCGCAGTTGAACATGTCATAGCCCGCATCCTCGAGGTACTTGACGGCCTTCTCGGACTCGGCCATATCGCGGCCAAACTCGACGAAATCGGTCTCGTACGGCATGGCGCCCTTGCCCCACGCCTTGGTCTTGGACTTGGATGGACGACGGAGTAGCGCAGGGACACCGGGAAGTCGGCGCCGGCAGCTTGTTGTTGTTCAGGGTATCGAAGTGGCACGGCCCAGCCAGCCAAACAGAGAGGGTGCCGCCCATGGAGCACTGGACAATGCGGTTCGGGATCTCGACATTGCCAATCTTCCACGGAGTAAACAGCGCGCTATACTTTTCGTCCATGAAATACATCCTTCCTTTTTCTTTGATTACGAAGATGATCCGCCGTTGCTCCCAGCGGGTCATCGGACGCTTCTGTAAGCACACACCGCACAAGATGCATACATACTGTGCATATCATAGCATACATTTTGACAAAAAGCAATGAAATTCAATCGACCGTCTCGTGTATTTTGCTCACAAAAAGCGAAAAAGTGTGACAAATGAGGCAAAAATCGGACGATTTTTTTCAAAGGGAAATATGCGCCGTGCCCGGTGTCGGTATAGGAAAACAATGAAAAACTGCCGGAAAATCGGTGAGAAATATATGAATTTGTGCTTGCAATCCGGTATCGGCTGTGCTATCTTAATACCATTCATTCACCTATAAAAACGATATGCATTGAGGAGGCTTTCACAATGGGCGAGCAACTGGATCGCGCGCAGGCTTGGGCGCTGCTGACGGAATTCAATCAGGATCCATTCCATCTGCATCATGCCAGAACGGTCGAGGGTGTCATGCGCTATTTTGCGCAGGAGCTCGGCTATGGGGACGAGGTGGACTTTTGGGGCATTGTCGGTCTGCTGCATGATCTGGACTTTGAACGTTATCCTGACCAGCACTGCATCCGCTCGCAGGAGATCATGCGTGAGCGCGGTCTGGATGAGCGCCTCATCCATGCCACAGCCAGCCATGGCTACGGCATCACGGTCGACATCGTGCCGGAGCATGAGATGGAAAAGGTGCTCTATGCGACCGATGAGCTGACTGGCCTGATCGGTGCGGCGGCACTGATGCGTCCGTCCAAGAGCGTACAGGATATGGAGCTCAAGTCCCTCAAGAAAAATATAAGAGCAGCGGCTTTGCCGCCGGCTGCTCGCGCGAGGTCATCCAGCGCGGCGCCGATATGCTCGGCTGGAGTCTGGACGAGCTGCTGACGCGCACGCTCGATGCCATGCGCGCGGTCGAGCCGGTCGTGGCGGCTGAGGAAGCCTGAACGTGCAAAAATAACGCCGGGGAGATGCCCCAGCGTTTTTGGAGACTGTCAAAAAAGTATTACTTTTTTGACAAAGGGGTTTGCGGCCTGACTGCAGCGCACGCGCCGTCCGCCTAGGGCGGACGGCGCGCACGTTTGCAGGCCGAGAAGTATTTTCTCAGCCGCGCATGTCGCCTGAGAAAATGATTGGACTTTCTTTCGCCGCTCCGGCGGCGAAACTCTACGAGGTTTTTGACAAGCTGACAAAACGCCGGGGAGATGCCCCGGCGTTTTTGCGTACAAGATCGCAAAGAACTGTCTTGAATTCCTTGCGATTTGATAGTATATTATTCGTAACACCTGTAAGCAAGGAGGCAACAGATCATGGTGATCTCAACCAAGGGGCGCTATGCGCTGCGCCTGATGATTGACCTGGCGCAGCATTGCGACGAGGGCTACATTTCGCTCAAGACTGTGGCACAGCGGCAGAACGTGTCCCTGAAATATATGGAGGCGATCGCAGCGGCGCTCAACCGCGCGAGCCTTGTCCTCAGCCAGCGCGGCAAGGAGGGCGGCTATTGCCTGAGCCGTCCGGCGTGTGACATCACGGTCGCGCAGGTGCTGCACAGCACCGAGGGCAGCATGGCTGCCGTGGCGTGCCTTGAATCCGGGGAGAGCTGCTGCGAGCGCGCGGAGCAGTGTCTGACGCTGCCGATGTGGAAAAAGCTCGACGCCGTCATGGACAACTATCTGTCGAGCGTCTCCGTGCAGGACCTGCTTGACGGCAAAGTGTGACCGGCGCGGTCGGGGAAGGAGAAGCAATTCTCTTTCCCCAATTTTCTTTTTTTAAATTCCTATTGACAAGAAGGGAAATACGTGATACCATTTACCCACAAGGAAAGTAGGAATTAGAAAACAGACATATCTGGAGGAGAGCTTATGCGCGTTTATGCAGACAATGCGGCGACCACAAAACTATCCGCCGCTGCAAAGGAAGCCATGCTTCCGTACTTTGATGAGATATATGGAAACCCCAGCACCCTCTACACGCTCGGTCAGGAGGCGGCGGAGCATCTGCTGGCCTGCCGCACAGAGATCGCACGGCTGATCGGCGCGGCCGACCCGCGGGAGATCGTGTTCACCTCCGGCGGCAGCGAGGCCGACAATCAGGCCATCATCTCAGCCGCCATGAACGGTGCGCGCAAGGGGAAAAAGCACCTCATCTCCACAAAATTTGAGCACCATGCGGTGCTGCACACGCTCGATAAGCTGCGCCGGCAGGGCTTTGAGGTAACGCTGCTGGATGTGCACGAAGACGGCGTTGTGCGCGTCGAGGACGTGGCGGCGGCCATCCGTGACGACACGGCGCTCGTGTCGGTCATGTTCGCCAACAACGAGATCGGCACGCTCCAGCCCATTCAGGCCATCGGCGCGCTCTGCCGCGAGCGGGGTGTCCCGTTTCACACGGATGCGGTGCAGGCGATCGGCCATGTGCCCGTGAATGTGCAGGAGATGAACATCGATATGCTCTCGTGCTCGGCGCACAAATTCCATGGGCCGCGCGGCGTCGGCTTCTTGTACGCCAGGCGCGGCATCCCGCTCACGAATATCATCGAGGGCGGCGCGCAGGAGCGCGGCAAGCGCGGCGGCACGGAGAATACTCCGGCGATCGCCGGCATGACGGCGGCACTGCGAGAGGCGGTCGACCATATGGATGAGAATATGCGCAAGGTCACACGCCTGCGCGAGACGCTCATTACAGGGCTTGAGACCATTGCGCACGCGCGGCTCAACGGCGAGCGCACACAGCGTGTCCCGGGAACGGTGAACTTCTGCTTCGAGGGCATCGAGGGCGAGTCGCTGCTGCTCCTGCTCGACCGCAAGGGCATTGCCGCCTCCTCCGGCAGTGCCTGCACCTCCGGCTCGCTTGACCCCAGCCATGTGCTGCTGGCGCTCGGGCTGCCGCACGAGGTCGCACACGGCTCGCTGCGTCTGTCCGTGGGCGAATACAACACGGACGAAGAGATGGCGTACATCGTCGAAAATGTCCGTCAGGTGGTCGACTACCTGCGCAGCATCTCCCCGGTGTGGGACGAGCTGGAGACAGGTGTGCGTCCGCACCAGATCTAACAGATAACAGATTCAGATAAAGGAGGCTTTCCTATGGCATTGTACAGCGAAAAGGTCATGGACCATTTTGAAAACCCCCGCAACGTCGGCAAAATGCCCGATGCCGACGGCATCGGCGAGGTCGGCAACGCCAAGTGCGGCGACATTATGCGCATGTATATCAAGGTCCGCGACGATGTCATCACGGACGTGAAGTTCAACACCTTTGGCTGCGGCAGCGCGATCGCGTCCTCGTCGATGGCGACCGAGATGATCAAAGGCAAGCCCATCGAAGAGGCGCTGGAGCTGTCCAACAAGGCGGTCATTGAAGCGCTGGATGGCCTTCCGGCGCAGAAGATCCACTGCTCCGTGCTGGCGGAGGAGGCAGTCAAGGCGGCCGTAAAGGATTACTACGATAAAAATGGTATCGCCTATGACGCCGATCTCTTTTCGACGCATGACTGCGCCGCCTGCCACGGCGGCTGAACCAACCAAGCTGCTTTTTTCTTTCTTCCCCCTTCTATGTTTTTGCGGAAAGCACCCGACCGTTTGGCCAGGTGCTTTCTGTCTTTCGGCAGAAAAAAGGCCCGGCAGGCCTGTCGGAAGCCTGCCGGGAGGATGGCGTCAGTAATAGATGCTGTTTCGCTTTGGCTTTGGCCGGAAGTGGATGCCGGACACCATGCCGAGCGCGGCAAAGGACGTGAACAGCGACGAGCCGCCGTAGCTGAAAAACGGCAGCGTGATACCGATGACGGGCGTGATGCCGATGCACATGCCGATGTTCTCAAACGTCTGGAACGTCAAAAATGCGGCCACACCGAAGCAAACGAGTGAGCCCATGTTGCTGCCCGAACGGATGCCGACCATAACGCAGCGGATGATGATGATCAGCAGCAGCACGATAACGAGGATGCAGGCAATCATGCCGAGCTCCTCACCGATGACGGCGTAGATGAAGTCGGTGTGCTTGCCGGCGAGGGCATTGGACTGGCTCTGCGTGCCGTTGCCGAGCCCCGCACCGGTCCACTGGCCGGAGGCGAGAGCGATCTTGCTCTGATGCGGCTGCCAGTTGATGCCGGTGTTGGTCGGGTCGATGCTGGAGTCATAGGGCGCGAGAATGCGGTTTTTCTGATAGTCGTGCAGCACAAAGTTCCACAGCAGCGGGATCATCGCGGCGATGGCCGCAAAGCCGATGGCAAACCAGTGCAGCGCAAAGCCGGCGGCAAAGAGCATCACGAGGAAGATGGAAAAGAAGATCAGCGCCGAACCGAGGTCGGACGACACGAAGAGGATCAAGCCGAACAGCAGCACAAAGTGGACAGCCAGCTGTGCGACCGACCACACGGAGTTGAGGTCGTGGTATTCCTTCAGGTAACTGATCTGCTTTGCCAGCACGACGATAAATGTGAGCTTGACGACCTCCGTCGGCTGGATGCCGATGCCGAAAAAGCGCAGCCAGCCGGTGTTGCCGGTGTTGTCGCTCACGCCGAAGGGGATCAGCAGCAGCAAAAACAGCGCATTGAATGCGCACAGGATCTGCCATTTGTCGGCCAGAACGTCCACATCCAGCACGGTCATGGCGACAAATGCGACCACACCGAGAATGAGCGACGCGCTCTGTACAATGACATACTTGGCCGAGTGGTATGACGCCGTGGCACTCGAGATGACGATGATACCGAACGTGGCGCAGATGAGACCCATCACGAGCAGGAAAATGTCCGCTCGGTGAAAAAACTCCTTTGCGTAGGACAGTGCTTTTTTCAAGATGGCCTCCTTTCCGCCAGACCGGCGATTTGAAATCGGCAATGATTATATCACAGAAAACCGCTTTTACGCAACGGGCGAAACCGTGCTATAATACTTCTTCAGAATCGGAGGGATACCATGCAGGAATATCTGACCCACAGTGAAGCGGAGACCGAACAGGCCGGCGCGGATTTTGCGCGCACCCTGCCAGACGGCAAGGTCGTGGCCATGTACGGTGAGCTCGGCAGCGGCAAGACTGCCTTCGTGCGCGGGATGGCGCGCGGCATGGGGCTGACGTGCCGTGTCTCGAGCCCCACGTTCACGATCGTGAACGAATATGAGGGGCCGCGCGAGCTGATTCATTTTGATATGTATCGTCTCGGCAGCGCCGACGAGCTGTTTGACATCGGCTGGGAGGATTATGTCAACCGCGGCTCGGTCTGCGCCGTCGAATGGAGCGAGAACGTGGAGGACGCCTTTTACGGCGACGAGGTCGTTGTCCGCTTTGAAAAGCTCGGGCCGACGACCCGGCGCATCATCATCACGGAAGGGAGCGGGAAATCATGCTGATCCTCGCACTGGAATCATCTGCAAAGGCGGCGTCGGCGGCGCTTTGCCGCGACGGTGTGCTTATCGCCCAGAGCCAGCAGTGCAGCGGCCTGACGCATAGCTGCACGCTGCTGCCGATGGCAGAGCAGATGCTCAAGGACACCAATATTGCGCTTTCGGACGTTGACGCCATCGCCGTTGCGCGCGGACCGGGCTCGTTTACCGGCATCCGCATCAGTGTGTCCACGGCAAAAGGTCTCGCCTGGGGCGCGCAGAAGCCCGCCATCGGCGTGTCGACGCTCGAGGCCATGGCGTATCACGGCATCGCGGCAGGGGAGGGCGCGCTCGTGTGCACGGCCATGGACGCCCGCCGCAGCCAGATCTACAACGCGCTCTTTGAGATCCGGGACGGAAAACCGCGGCGTCTTTGTCAGGACCGTGCGATATCGCTCGCGGAGCTGGGCGCGGAATTGAAAAAAATGCAGAAATCCGTTTTTCTGGTTGGCGACGGCGCGCAGCTGTGCTATAATACGTGTTTGGACATGGGCATCCCCGCAGTGCTTGCGCCGGGCAATCTGGTCGTGCAGAGTGCGTGGGGCGTGGCCATGGCCGCCTTCGGGCAGACGCCTGCCCCGGCTGAGGAACTGCTCCCGGTCTATCTGCGCCTGTCGCAGGCCGAGCGGGAACGTCAGGCGCGGCTCGCGGCCGAGGCGGAAAAAGACTGAAAGTAAAATACGGATGCAACAAAGGAGACGACGAGATGAGTAAAGTTCACGTTTTTGACCACCCGCTGATCCAGCACAAGCTCTCGATCCTGCGCGACAAGCACACCAGCGTCAAGGAGTTCCGGGAGCTGATTTCCGAGATTGCCATGCTGATGTGCTTCGAGGCCACGCGCGACCTCCCGCTTGAGGAGATCGACGTTGAGACCCCGGTCGCCACGGCACACTGCAAGCACATTGCCGGCAAGAAGCTGGCCATCGTGCCGATCCTCCGCGCCGGCCTCGGCATGGTCGACGGCATGGTCACCATGATGCCGAACGTCAAGGTCGGTCACATCGGCCTGTTCCGCGACCCGCAGACGCTCGAGCCGGTGAAGTATTACTTCAAGATGCCGCCCGACATCGCCGAGCGCGACGTCATCATCGTTGACCCCATGCTCGCCACCGGCGGCAGCGCGTCTGCTGCGGTGAAGTTCATGAAGGAAGTCGGCTGCAAGCACATCAAGCTCATGTGCATCATTGGTGCGCCCGAGGGCGTGCAGGTGATGCAGACCGAGCACCCGGACGTGGACATCTACGTTGCGGCGCTTGACGATCACCTCAACGAGCACGGTTACATCGTCCCCGGTCTCGGTGACGCGGGCGACCGTATCTTCGGCACGAAGTGATCCGCTCCTGTTGATCCCATAAGCAAACACCCGGTATTGGGCTTTCCAATACCGGGTGTTTTTTGCTGCGTTATTGCAGGTTCAGGTGCTTGCGCAGCATACCGTGCGTGAGGAAGAAGAAGCCCACACAAAATGCCAGCGCGCCCACACATGCACAGCCAAGCACGGTCCAGAGCGCCTGCAGCACGGTCATCGTGTTGACGGCCGAGCTGGCAGGCCCGTAGAACGCGCCGAAGATCAGCGTCAGCACGATGCGCGTGCCGATCCAGAGCACGAAGAAGAACACGACGGACATGAGCCCTTTGTTTTTCTTGAAGCTCTGACCGATCGCCATGGCGGCGTAGGTCATCAGGCACAGGGCAAGGCCGCACAAAATCACCAGCACGACCACGCCCGCTGCGAGCCAGCCGGCCTGTGCCTGCGTGATTGTCGGCATACTGTACGGTGCGCCGAAGGTAAAGGCAAACCGGAACCGGACGACGTCCTCGTAGCCGCCGAGCATGCCGGACAGCAGCATGCCGAGCGCGTCGACCGCGAACGTGCCGAGAAACCACACGACCGAGACGATCAGCTTCGAGCAGATCAGCTCCGTCGTCGAGACCGGCAGCGTGAACATCAGGTATCCCTCATCGGTCATGAGATTGCGGTAAAAGCGCAGGATCATGAGCACGACCGTCGTCACGACGGCGGCGATGAGTGAGAGTGAAAACACGAACGACACGAGCGCGCTGATGGCGCGGATCAGAAAGCCGTTCTGGTTTTCGCACAGGTGCTTAATCAGGTTCGTGAACAGGCCGAGCACCGGCACGGCCGCATACAGCGGCAGCATGATACGCGCCGTGGCGCGAAAGTCCTGCTTCAACAGTTTTCCTAACATCTGAATACCTCCCGGAACACAGCGTCCACCGATTTGCCCTCCTTGGCGCGCAGGTCATCCGCCGACGACTGCAGCAGCAGATGCCCGCGGCTGAGAAACGCCACATCGTCGAGGATGTTTTCCACGTCCGCGATCAGGTGCGTGGAGATGACGACGGCGGCCTCTGGATTGTAGTTGCTGATGATGGTATTGAGAATGAAATCGCGCGTCGCGGGGTCGACGCCGCCGATCGGCTCGTCGAGCAGATAGAGCTTTGCCTTGCGGCTCATGATGAGGATGAGCTGCACCTTTTCGCGCGTGCCCTTGGACATCTGCTTGATCTGCTGCTTGGGCTGGATGCCGAGCCGCTGCATCATCTGCACGGCCGCGGCGCGGTCAAAATCATCGTAGAAATCGCCGAAAAACGCCAGCAGCTGCAGCGCCGTCATCCAGTCGGCGAAATAGGTGCGCTCCGGCAGATAGGAGACGATCTTCTTCGTCTCCTTGCTCGGCGCCATGCCGTCGATGAGAATTTCCCCGGCATCCGGCGTCAGCAGACCGTTTGCCAGCTTGATGAGCGTGCTCTTGCCACTCCCGTTCGGGCCGAGCAGACCGACAATGCGCCCCGGCTCGACCGCGAGATCCACGCGGTCGAGTGCCGGTTCTGCGCCGTAGCTCTTGCACAGCCCTCTGCATTCGAGAATTGCCATGTTTGTTAGTCCTCCTTTGCCTGCTGCAGATCCTGCCGCAGCAGCTCGAGCGCCTGCGCCCGGTCATAGCCGAGCTGCGCCAGCGCCTGCCAGAATGCGTCGATGCCGGCTTGCGCCAGCCGCCGCTTTTCCCGTTCGATGCGCGCGATGTCCTCCGTCACGGTGCGTCCGGCCGTGCGCTGCGTCCGGATGAGCTCCAGACGCTCCAGCTCGGCGAACGCGCGCTGCATCGTGTTCGGGTTCACACCGGCGTCGGCTGCGAATTCCCGCACCGACGGCAGCCTGCCGCCCGGCGGAAACTGACCAAGTATGATCGCGCGGGCGATCTGATCCACGAGCTGCGTGTAGACAGGCGCGTCATTGCGAATGTTCCAGTTCATGGTGCGCCTCCTATCCGAAATGCGTATCGCTGTATTAAGCGATTAAGACAATAACACAACATGCGCGGAATGTCAAGCCTGTTTTGTGAAGAAAACGGAAAAACGCCCGCAGCGGCTGCTGCGGGCGTAACATATGTAGCAAAGGGTGGGCTCAGCGCTCGATCTCTTCTTCACAGGTGCTTGTCTGGATGGCCGGTACGGCACGGCGCTGTGCGAGCAGACCGGGCAGGATGGAGGCCAGACTGCCGCAGAGGATGCACACGATGCCGGCAAGCATATTGCCGGGGATGGCCTCGTGCAGGATGAGAAACGCAAGCAGCGGCGCGAGCGCGGGCTTAAAGAAGAACACGAGCGATGTAGTCTGCGCGCTCGTGACCTCCATCGACAGGAAGTAGCACGTAAAGCCGATGCCGGTCACGCCGATGTAGATATAGAGGACGATCGGCAGATTTGCCGCCGTGTAGCCCGTGAGAAAGGGGATGCTCGCAAAGGTGTCCAGACCGGCGGCGGTCAGCGCGGCGGAGACGGAGGGGATGTGCGTCAGCGCGGCGAGCGCCATCATTTCGGCCGCGCCGAGCAGAAAGCTGAAGCACGACACGACGAGACCGCCGAAGCGCGCGCACTGCCGTTTGCCGCACACGCCATAGAGCGCGAACAGCAGCGTGCCCAGCAGGATGTACGTCACACCGAGCGCGTCGAGCTTCAGATGCCACGGCTGGATGATGAGCACGATGCCGATCACGTCGAGCGCAAGACCCAGAATCTGATTTTTGGAGATTTTCTCCCGCAGCAGCAAAAACGCAAACAGCGTCACGAACACGGGGTTGCTCGAAAACAGCACGCCGACGACCGACGCCTGTACGCGCGCGACGGCGAGCTGATACAGCGACATGCTCACAGCGATGCCCATCAGTCCCAGCAGTGCAAACGTGCCGAGCGCTCTGCCGTCGAGCGACAGACGGCGCTTTTTCAGCTCACGCACGGCCAGCGGCACGAGCACCAGCCCGCCGACCAGAAAGCGGCTGAAGTTGAGCTGGATGGGGTTTAATTGTCCGGCAATACACTTGAGCGCGACCTCCATGCTGGAAAACAGCAGCGTCGTGATCAGGATGTATAGATATCCGCGTTTCATATCCGCACCTTCTTTTTTGGTTTCACAGATGGTTTTCGTTGTAACATCATTTTGGCCGCTTGTCAAGCGGTATCGGCGCTGAAAATGCGCTGCATCCTGCATCCTGCCCGGCAGCGGTCGCAGGGCGCAGAAAGCGCGGTATCAGCGCGGCAGACGGCCGGCGTTACGCTCCCAGAACACACCGTCGGCATAGCCCTGAATGGTGGGGTTATCGGCTGCCATTTCCAGCCGCTTTTCCGCCCAGGCGCAGTATTGCTCGCTGCGCTCAATGGCGACGAAGCGGCGGCCGAGCTTGCGCGCCGTCACAGCCGTCGAGCCGGACCCGGCAAAGGGGTCGAGCACGATGCCGCCGGGGTCGGAGCTTGCGAGGATGAGCTTTGCCAGCAGCTTCTCTGGCTTCTGCGTCGGGTGGGCGGTGTTTTCCGGCATCGACCAGTAGGGCACGGAGATGTCATCCCAGAAGTTTGACGGGCACGTGTTGCGGAATTTCCCGTCGGGCGTGTCCTCCCAGTCCTTCGGCCGGCCTGCGGCGCGATAGGGCGCGCGCACGCGCCGGCGCATCTTCACGGCGTCGACGTGGAACGTATAGTCATCCGTGCGCGTGGCAAACCAGATGTCCTCCATGCCGTTTTTCCAGTTATGCTGTGCCCCACGGCCCTTTTCCCGCTGCCATGTGATGCGGTTTTGCAGCCGGAAATACTCCTTGAGCGTCAGGCCGATGATCGGGCTCGAGCGCCAGTCACAGCAGACGTAGATCGAAGCATTCGGCTTGAGCAGCGGCAGCAGCAGCTCGATCCATGTGCGGGTGAAGGCGGCGTAATTTGCGTCCGTCATGCGGCGGAAGGCGCCGCCGGCGAATTCCTTCGTGAGGTTGTACGGCGGGTCGACGATCAGCAGGTCAGCAAAGCCGCGCGGCAGGTGTGGTGCGACCTGAAACGTGTCGCCGCAGATGGTGCGGTCACACACGGCGTCAAGCGGGACATCCTGCGCAACACGCAGGCAGCGCGCGAGATATTCCGGTGCGTCCTGCGGCAGGAAGTCGATTGTCTTGTTGCGTTCGGCTTTCATGGCGTCACCTCGCTGTAAAAAGAAAGGACCCAATCTGAAAAGATTGAGTCCTCTTTTTGTGGCGGAGAAGGAGGGATTCGAACCCTCGATACCCTTGTGGGGTATACACGATTTCCAATCGTGCGCGCTCGACCAGGCTACGCGACTTCTCCACGTTCTGTTCGGGTTGCTTTCATTTCAAATTGTCAGCTTGCATATTATAATCAAAATTTCCCGTAAAGTCAAGTGCTAATTTGAAAGATTCACATTTTGCGCGCATTTCCCTCAAAAAATCAGTCCGGTGAGCAGCATGCGCACGCGCTGCGCGTGGCGCGCATCCTGCTGCGCCATAGTGCGCAGCGTTTCCCTGAGCGGCATCGGCACAGCATCCGCTGCCGCGTCCAGCTGCGCGCTGAGCGCAAGCTCCTGCAAATAAGCACAGCGCAGATCCGCCGCCGCCGTGCTCAGCCGCGGACAGGCTGCGGGCAGGGCACAGAGCGCGCCCGTGCGCAGAAAATACTCTGTTTGCAGCGCTCTGAGCTGCGCACGCTTCTGCGCTGCGATCTGTCCGAGCGGCTGCCGGACGGCGCACACGCGCTGCGCGAGTGCGGCATAGAAGGCAGCGCCGGCAGCCTTTGCGCATATACACTCGCGCAGCTTCGCTGTGATTGCGTCCGGCTCCGGCTGCGCGGGCGCTGCTGTGATGCCTGCCTCGCCAGTCACACGCTGCCAGACGCGCAAAAATGCGGCGCTGTCGAGAAAAACGGGGTCATTCATCTTCCATCCCTCCGCTTCATGCTATGCCCGGCTTGCAAAAATGTGTGGGATGTGCCATAATCGCAGCAGAGACTTTTCACCGGAGGCGACCATCATGGCTCGATTTTTCATAGCAGGTACGAATTTCCCGAACGGCCGGGCGATCATCCGCGGCCGCGACGCCGACCATATCCGCGTGCTGCGTCTGCGCGCGGGCGACGACATCGTCATCTGTGACGGGGCAGGGCGCGACTATAAGTGCCGCCTTGTGCAGACGCTTGAGCATGAGGCCGAGGCCGAGGTCATCGAGGTCGTCCCGTGCAAGGCAGAGCCCACGGTGCGTACGACGGTGTTTGCGGGCTTGCCCAAGGGCGAGCGCAGCGATTTCCTTGTGCAGAAGTGCACCGAGGCCGGTGCTGCCGAGATCGTGTTTTTCTCCTGCACGCGCTGCGTGGCCAAGGCCGCCAATATCGAAAAGAAGGTCGAGCGCTGGCAGCGCATCGCCGAGGAGGCGGCAAAGCAGTCGGGACGCGGCATCATTCCGCAGGTGCGCTACACGGCGGACTATATCAGCGTGCTCAACGACGCGCTGCACACCGATCTGCCGCTGTTCATGTATGAGACCGGCGAGCGCGAAACCATCCGCGACGCCATCGAGCACGCGGCGCAGCCGGTCGCGACGGCGGCCATCATCACAGGGCCGGAAGGCGGCTTTGCGGAGTTTGAGGCCGACATGGCGCGCAAGCTCGGCATGCACATCTGCTCCATGGGCGAGCGGATCCTGCGGTGCGAGACCGCGCCGGTCGTCGCGCTCACGGCGCTGATGTACGGCACGGGAAATCTGTGAACTTTTTTGAATCGGGGCTTGACAAGCGCATATGGGTATGTAATAATACTCCACGCAATCAAATGAATATCCAAGGAAACCTCAAGGATCGGCGCGGCCGAGACTGGAGGCGGAGGAGACTCTGGAGAATCCCGTGCAGAGCGGGTGCCGAAGGTGTAAGGCGCAAGCCGAATCTCTCAGGCAAAAGGACAGAGCGAGTGCCCGACTTGTGCGGGCGTTCAGGCGCTGTTTGTTCTCTGGAGCTGCTGGTCAGATCGACCGGCAGCTTTTTGCTTTGCAAAAAATCAATGCAGAGGGAGAAACAACATGGAAACTTTACTCAAAATCGTGCAGACCGTCAACATGTACCTGTCAGACTATGTGCTGGTCATCCTGCTCATTGGTGCGGGTCTGTATTTCACCATCCGCACGAAGTTTGTGCAGGTGCGCTGCTTCGGCGAGGGCTGGCGGCGTTTCTTCGGCGAGTTCAGCCTCAATGGTGAAAAGCACAAGGCCGGCATGAGCTCGTTCCAGGCACTGGCGACGGCGGTTGCGGCGCAGGTCGGCACCGGCAACATCGTCGGCGCCTGCGGCGCGATCCTCATCGGCGGCCCCGGCGCGATCTTCTGGATGTGGTTCATCGCATTTTTCGGCATGGCGACGATCTATGCCGAGGCGGTGCTCGCGCAGGAGACCCGCGTGGTCGAGCCCGACGGCACGATCCTCGGCGGTCCGGTGTACTACATCAAGCGTGCCTTCCCGAACGGCTTCGGCAAGTTCCTTGCGGGCTTCTTCGCGGTCGCGATCATCCTTGCGCTCGGCTTCATGGGCTCTATGGTACAGTCCAACTCCATCGGCGAGGCGTGCCAGAACGCATTCCACATTCCGAGCTGGGTCATGGGCCTGATCGTCTGTGCCATCGCGGCCTTCATCTTCATCGGCGGCGTGCAGCGCATCGCCTCCGTCACGGAAAAGATCGTGCCGGTCATGGCCTGCCTGTATCTGCTCGGCGGCTTCATCGTGCTCATTGCCCGCATCCGCTACGTGCCGGAGACCTTCGGCATGATCTTCAAGTACGCCTTCATGCCGGATGCCATCATCGGCGGCGGCATCGGCTACGCGCTCAAGACGGCCATCAGTCAGGGCGCAAAGCGCGGCCTGTTCTCCAACGAGGCCGGCATGGGCTCGACCCCGCACGCGCACGCGCTGGCCAACGTCAAAAATCCGCACGAGCAGGGCACAGTCGCAATGATCGGCGTGTTCATCGACACGTTCGTCGTACTGACGATGACGGCGCTCGTCGTTATCTCTACGCTTTACGCCGGCAACGGCCCGCTGGCGCACGGTGCGGTCGACGGCATTTCCAAGACGAACATGGCGCAGCTTGCGTTCTCGAGCGTGTTCGGCGAGACGCTCGGCAATGCCTTCGTGGCAATCTGCCTGCTGTTTTTCGCGTTTTCGACCATCGTCGGCTGGAACCTCTTCGGCCGCATCAATGTCAACTATCTCTTCGGCAAGAAGGCGAACCTCCCGTACTCCATCATCGCCCTCGTCTTCATCTTCCTCGGCTCCTGCCTGTCAATGATCTTGTCTGGGAGCTGACGGATATGTTCAACCAGCTCATGGTGCTGCCGAACGTCATCGCGCTCATGGCGCTCTCCGGCCTTGTGGCCGTGGCCGCGCGCAAGAGCGGTGACGTGCACGAGCGCGAGCTGCACAAGTAAATTACACATATATAGGAAAACCGCCCTGCGCTATTCTGCACAGGGCGGTTTTGCGTTTTGCTCACTTGCAGCGGCGCAGCACCTCGAGCGTGTAGCGCCAGACGCGCTGCACGGAGGCGATGTGCATCCGCTCACGGCAGGTGTGGATCTCCGTCAGATCAGGGCCGAAGGACACGCAGTCGAGCCCCGGCAATTTCCCGGCGAACAGACCGCATTCCACGCCCGCGTGGATGGCCTCCACCTTCGGGTCGTGACCATACTGCTCGCGGAAGACATCGATCATCCGCTCACGCAGCGGCGAGTCCTTGCGAAATTCCCACGCAGGATAGTCGCCTGAGACGTCGACGCTGCCGCCGAGCTGCGCCATCAGGCAGCGCAGACGTGCGACGAGCATCTCCTTCTGCGTGGCCACGCTGCTGCGCACGCAAAACGACGCCTGCACGCACTGCTCGCTCGTGGTCAGGATGCCGAGGTTCAGCGACGTCTGCACCAGTCCCGGAATGTCCTGACTCATGGCCTGAATCCCGTTCGGCAGGCAGCAGAGCATACACACGGCGCGCTGCGTGGACGCCGCGTCCATCGGCGGCATCTGCGGCTGTGCCGGCTCGGCGCGCACGAACACATCCGGGTCTGCTGCTGCGTATTCGTGCCGGAGCGCCGCGTCCATATCCGCGATTGCAGCCTGCGCCGCATCGGGGTCGGCGACGGTGATGACGGCGCGGCTCTCGCGCGGGATGGCGTTGTCCTTCAGTCCGCCGTCCGCGCAGACGACGCGCAGCGCCGTGCGCGCACCGACGGCGTACAGCACACGCCCGAGAAGCTGGTTTGCGTTGCCGCGTCCCTTGTCGATCTCCGCGCCCGAATGGCCGCCGAGCAGACCGCCGACCGTGACGGTGAGCACCGTGCCCGGAAACGCCGCGCGCGTGACCGGCAGCGTGCACACGGAGACATTGCCGCCCGCGCAGCTGACGGTGAGGATACCCTCATCCTCGGAGTCGAGGTTAAGCATCGTGCGCCCTTGGAGCACGGAGGCGTCGAGTGCTTCCGCGCCGAGCATACCGGTCTCCTCATCGACCGTGAGCACTACCTCGAGCGGCGGATGCGGGATGTCGTCCGCGTCCAGAATGGCAAGCGCCATCGCAACGGCGATGCCGTCGTCCCCACCGAGGGTCGTACCGCGCGCGCCGATCGTGTCGCCGTCTATGAAGAGGTCAAGCCCTTCGCGGGTCAGGTCCTTTGCGCAGTCCGGCGCGGTCTCGCAGACCATGTCCATGTGCCCCTGCAGGATGACCGGCGCGGCGGTCTCATAGCCCGGTGTGCCGGGGCAGAAGATGATGACATTGTTGTATTCATCCTGAATGTGGCGCAGACCGCGCGCGGCGGCAAAGCGCACGAGATAGTCGCTGATCGCTTTCGTGTTTCCCGAGCCGTGCGGGATGGCGCACAGCTGCTCAAAGTGCGCAAAGACGGCCTGCGGCTGAAGCTTTTCCAAAATCGGCATGGTGTGTCTCCTTTTCTTGATGTGAAACCGGCGGACACGGTCGTGCCCGCCGGTGGGTGATCAGACTTCTTCCGGGATCTGTACCCGGGACAGGGAAGCGCGGATGTTGCCCGTGAACAGCAGACTCAGACGGTGGATCTGCGTCTCGAGATCCTCCTTCATCCCGTTTTCGAGCCACGCATAGAAAATGTCCGTGATGCCGAAGCGGTAGAGGTCGCACACGAGCTTTTTGTCCTGCTCGCTCACGCGCAGACCCTTTGCCTGCCGCTCGACATAGCTGCGCATCATTTCCTCGGACACGCGGTTGACGTGCCGCTCCAGCTCCAGCCGGTGTGAGGAGGTGTAGATGTGGTAGACGGCGCGCTTGTGCTCGCGCGCAAAGCGGGACGCAGTGATCATGCACTCCTCCCAGCTGCCGGTGGCCTCGAACTCGGCGACCGCCCGGTCGGTCTCACGGCGCAGGATGATGTCGAGCAGCTCAAAAAGATCGGAGTAGTGATAGTAAAACGTCCGGCGCGTGATCTGGCATTCTTCTACAAGCTGCGTCACGGTGATCTTGTCAAACGGCTGCTCGGACAGCAGCTTCAGGAACGTGTCCTGGATGGCGGCTTCGGTCAAGTGTGCCAAGCGGGATTCCACCTTTCTGGGTGCGCGGCGCGGTCATCGCGCGGCTGGATTTTGGTCCTGTGCGGGTAGATATTCAATGTGCGCATAGCTCCTGCGCGCAGAAACGGTGTCGCACAGGAAGGTATAGACTTTCTTATGCAGATCCCGCCGGGGCGCGCGCGGCAGGGCTGGGTCGGGATAAAACGGGTCGCTCACAACGACGGTGATGCGCGGCGGCAGCGCGCGCAGCAGCTTTCTCTGCCGGTAGATGACCGCCGCGGCGACGACGGGCAGCTGCTCGCGCACAGGGTAGGCAAACGACGTGTCCGGAAACGGACGGATGCCGTTGTAGTACGGCCAGATGTGTGCCTCTGGATAGATCATCACGGCCTGACCGCGTTCGAGCCGGCGGTGCATGGCGGCCAGAAACTGCCGCGTGCCCTCGATGGTATTCGCCAGCGGGATCGCGCCGAGCATCTGCACGATGTTGCGCACGCCCGGGATCGAGACGGTGTCGGCGGAGGTGATGATGTTCGCGCGCCGCGGAAACGACAGCAGCGTCGGGATGAAGGCGTCCGCCAGCGTGTTCGTGTGGTTGCCGTAGAGGAAGTATCCGCCCGGCAGCGCGCGCAGCGCCTTGCGGTTTTCAATGCGCAGACCGAACACGAGCTTGCAGTACAAAAACAGAAACGGCGTCATCACCATCCGGTATACGACGAAGGCGAGCGCGTTCCAGAGCGGTCCCTTGTGCTCATACGGGAAATCCGCGCCGATCTGCTTCGGGTGGATGCGCCCGTTGGTCGGCGCAAAGTCGTCGTGCAGCGGGTCGTGATAGTAGACGGTCTTGCGGCTCATACCGGCGCACCGGCCATGGCTGCGGCGTCAAAGAGCATCTGCTCCATCTGGCGCATGCAGCTCTGCTGCTCAAACTGCGTGCCGCTGTCGAGATATTTGCGGCTGTAGTCCGCGCGCTCGTCCGGGTGGCTCACCCAGTAGTCGATCTTGCGCGCCATGTCCTCTGCATCCTTGTTTTTAAATAGGGACTTATCATCGAGCGCGAAGGCCTTGGCCGCGCTCTTGGGCGAATCGGCGATGACCGGCACCAGTCCGCAGGCGATGGCCTCCAGACAGGCGATCGACTCGATCTCCACCTCGGCGGGGTGGCAGTAGAGGTCGGCGCAGCGCAGCAGGTTCAGCAGCTCCTGCCGCGTGAAGAACGAGATCTCCATGTCCACGCCGTAACGCTCGGCAAGGTGACGGTAGTGCGCCTCGCGCGGGCCTTCTCCGGCAAGGATGAGGTGGATCTGCTCGCGGTAGGCCGAGCGGCCGATGGCCTCGATGAGGATCTCCTGATTCTTTTCGCTCGACAGACGGCCGGTCGAGACGATGAGGAACTTATCCTCAAGCCCCTCCGGACGTGTGGCCGGGCCGGGGGTAAACATGCTGTTGACACCGTTGGAGATCACGCGGCCGTTCGTCGGACCGACGACGGCCTCAAACGTGTCGCGGATGAACTGCGTGGGGTAGTGGATGATGTCCGAATACTGGTACACCATCTGATAGCACGCGCGGTACACGCCGCGGTTGATGGCGGCCGAGTCCTTGCACAGAAAGTGCGCCGTGACGTTTTCGGCCTGACAGTGGAAGCTTGACGTGATGGGCTTGTTGTACGCCTTGGCGATCTTTACCGCCGTGTGCGACAGGCGCAGCACAAACGTTGTGTGCACAACGTCGCAGTCGCGGATCGCCTCCTCGAGGATGGAGCGGTCCACACGCGGCAGCGTCACGCCGTTGCGCTCTACGATCGGGTTGAGCAGGTAGAGGTTGCGCTCCGGCACGACGTAAAAAGCACTCGTTTCCGGCCTTGTCCTGATCGGCGCAGACCACACGCACGGTGTGCCCCTGCGCGCGCAGATACCGGATGAGATTCATGCAGGCAATGGTCGTGCCGTTGTTCTCCTCACCCAGAATATCGCAGACAATCGTAATCGTCATTGTGTCGTATCATTCCTTGCATTTAGAATTGGCAGGGAGTGTCTGCCGTAAGATGCGACGCTCATCATTGTAACCGGCAAAAATGAGAGCCGCATTAGAAAACGTTTTTTTCGACAAATCACCGGATATATCGAAAACAATTCATTTTATCATAGCATACTTTCACGTGTGAGAAAACTTCTCACATGGGCAAAAGTGTGACATTTCAGGGCGGGAAATTGTAAACATCTGTGCCCTCTTGAATTCAGCGGCCGAATCATGTATGATAATAAATAGCAACTGTACACATTTTTTGTTTGAGGGAGCAAATAAATTATGACAGATTTTCAGAAAATGTATCAGGACAAACTGACGACGCCGGAGCGTATCGCACAGCAGGTGCAGTCCGGCTGGCTCATCGGCATGGACACGGCGACTTCTCAGACGCCGGCCATCATGGCCGCAATGGCGCAGCACATCCGCAATACCGACATCACCGGCGTGAAGGTGCAGACCCTGCTCGACGGCTATCCGTTCGACTTCTATACCGACCCGACGCTGGCCGGAAAGATGACGGGCTACAGCTGGTTTTCCAGCAGCGCAGCGCGCAAGGCGGTCAACGCCGGCTATGCCGACATCATTCCTGCGTACTACCGCGATTTCCCGACCCGCATCCGCACCGAGTATGACTACGACGCCGTGTGCGTTGAGGTCGCGCCGATGGACAGCCACGGCTACTTCAGCCTCGCGCTCAACGGCTCGTACATCGATGCCATGCTCGAAAAGACCAAGCGCATTTACCTCGAGGTCAACGACCGTCAGCCCCGTGCGCTGTGCGGCTCGCTGATCCACATCTCGCAGGTCGACGCGCTCGTGGAGTATCACCACGACCTGCCGGTGCTGCCGCCTGTGCAGCTCGACGATGTGAGCAAGACGATCGGCGGCCTCATCGCCGACCTTATCCCGGACGGCGCGTGCCTGCAGCTCGGCATCGGCGCGATCCCGGATGCGACCGGCATGGCGCTCAAGAGCAAGCACGACCTCGGCATCCACACCGAGATGTTTACCGACTCCATGGTCGAGCTGATCGAGTGCGGCGCGGTCAACAACAGCAAAAAGCAAATCCACCGCGGCAAGACCGTCACGACGTTTGCCTTCGGCTCGCAGCGCATCTATGATTTCGTCGACGACAACCCGTCCGTCGAGATCCTGCCGGTCGACTATGTCAACGACCCGAACGTCATCTGCCAGAACGACAACATGATCTCCATCAATGCGGCGGTCGAGGTCGACCTCTTCGGTCAGGTCTGTGCCGAGTCGGTCGGCACGAAGCATATGTCCGGCTCCGGCGGCCAGATCGACTACGTCCGCGGCGCCTGCCAGTCCCGCGGCGGCAAGAGCTTCATTGCCTTCACCTCCACGGCCAAGGGCGGCACGATCAGCAAGATCAAGCCCATCCTCACGCCGGGCGCCGTCGTCACGACGAGCAAGAACGATGTTGATTACATCGTCACCGAGTACGGCGTGGCGCACCTGCGCGGCCGCAGCCTCGGTGAGCGTGCCCGCCAGCTCATCGCCATCGCGCATCCCGACTTCCGCGACGAGCTGACCTTTGAGGCCAAAAAGCGCGGCATGATGATCTGATCTCATAGCCTGTCTTACAATGCAAATCCCGCTGTCCGCAACTCGCGGACAGCGGGATCCTTTTGTCTTTTCTGCCGCAGACGCGTTCTGTATCTCGAAGCACATAATGGTGACGCGTGTTTCATCAAGAAGCGCGATGTGTGCAAAAAGGTTACACTCGTCCCGCGCTGGTGCTTGTTCTCTTTTCGCAGCAAGACTATAGTGTAACCATAAAAAAGGGGACAGATGTGAAGCCTGCCCCAAAATCTATTGGAGGGATTTTCATGAAGAAAACGTGGAGCAAAGTGCTCGCCACCGTTTTGGTGCTGGCGATGGTGCTTTGCATGCCCGGCTTCGCAGCAAGTGTTGACACGGTCGATTATGATGCCGACCATGCGACCTCTGCTGACGAACTGACGGACGCGGACCTGCCGGAGCTGCTGTCGGCGAGCGGCAACCACTATCCGATCGTGATGGTGCACGGCCTGTTCGGCTGGGGCGGCACGGAGGTGCTTGGCCTGAACTACTGGGGCGGCTTCAGCAGCCTGCGCGACATTCTCAACAACGCCGGCTACGAGGTCTATACCCCGTCGATCGGCCCCGTCGCCAGCAACTGGGACCGCGCCTGCGAGCTGTATGCCTACCTCGTCGGCGGCACGGTCGACTACGGTGCGTATCACTCTGCCACGAACGGTCATGCCCGTTACGGCCGCACGTTCCCGGGCGTCCTGCCGGAGCTGAACAATCCGGACAGCGAGCTCAAGGTGCACCTGATCGGCCACAGCATGGGCGGCGAGACGATCCGTATGCTGGCGCAGCTGCTTGAAAACGGCGACGCCGACGAGCGCAATGCCACCCGCGACGGCTCTATCAGCCCGCTGTTCACCGGCGAGTGCCGTCACTGGATCGAGAGCATCACGACGCTGTGCACGCCGCATGACGGCAGCCAGTACGACACCAAAGTCTATCAGAACATCGGCGACCTGGCGCAGTATGCCATGGGCATCATCGGCACGGTCACCGGCTCGAATGTCAACGAGAACAACTTCGGCCTGGACTTCAAGCTCGATCAGTGGGGCCTGGTGCGCCAGCCCAACGAGTCCTATTCCAGCTACTTCAATCGTGTCATCAACAGCAAGATCTGGACGCAGCACACCAATGACCTGAGCGTCTATGACCTCGACGTCGACGGTGCGGCCGTGCTCAACGGCTACGCCAAGGCGCAGGATGATATCTATTACTTCTCCATTGCCTGCTCGAACACCCACCGCGATCCGCTGACCGGCCACTATCTGCCGAATGCCAGCATGAATCCGATGATGATCAAGAGCGGCACCTACATGGGCAGACACGTCAACTATGCGGTCGGCCATGTGAACATCACTCCGGAGTGGTGGGAGAATGACGGCATCGTTTCCGTCCGTTCCGCCATCCGTCCGCATGAGAACTCCACGGATCAGTACAACGAGAACTACGGCGTCGGTGCTGACGGCAAGATGACCTTCAAGTCCGGCACCAAGATGGGTGTCTGGAACTACATTGAAAAGATCGACAACACCGATCACATCAACATGGTTGGTCAGACGCAGAAGTCCACGCACGCCATGCTGCAGGAGAAATTCTTCGAGCTTGCCAAGATGCTCAACAGCATCCCGGTCAGAACCAGCGCCTCCGATACGCACATCTGCCCGGGCGCCGGCTTTACGGATATGCCGGCCTACAGCTCCTGGGCACATGAAGGCCTGGATTACTGCATCCAGAACGGCATCATGAGCGGCATGAGCGCCACGACCATCGCGCCGGATGGCGTGACCACGCGTGCGCAGCTGGTGGAGATGCTCTACTGCCAGGCCGGCAGCCCGAAGGCCACGAAGGCCAGTCCCTTCACGGACCTGACGGAGAGCTGGTATGTCGATGCGGTCAACTGGGCCGCGGAGAAGGGTGTCGTGAGCGGTACGAGTGCTACCACGTTCTCCCCGAATGCAACGATCACGCGTCAGGACATGGCGACGATCCTCTATAACTACGCCAAGAACGTCCTCGACCTGAACGTGTTCCAGACTGCGGATCTGACCGGCTATCCGGATTACAGCAGCATCTCCGGCTATGCCCGCACGCCGATGTCCTGGGCGGTCGCACAGGGTGTGATCTGCGGTGTCGGCAATGCCAACGGTGTCACGACCCTCGAACCGAAGGGCGATGCGACCCGCGCACAGACTGCCGCGATCGTCATGCGTTTCTGCCAGAACGTCCTCTGAGACTTCATTTCAACACACAAGCCCGGTGGGGAATCCCCACCGGGCTTGAATCCTGTTTAACGCGCGCGAGTTTACCGTGCCTTTTCCCAGCCGTCGAGCGGCGCGCGCTGAATCGCGCCGAACACCTTGCTGCGCAGATCGTTCCTAGGTGAGGCTCATGGTGCGGATGAATTCCCCGTGACCTCGTGCTTATTGCGCCACAAGTGAGGGCGGTCATTTCTTCAATACCGGCAGCGCCATCTTTCGATTTGTGATGCGCCCCTCGCCGGAATTTCCAGAGCATCGGGGGGATCTAACGCACGCCTGCGTCAGCTCAAACCATCGAATACTATGCTAATGGCGACCCTTTTCAATAATGGGACAAAACGTCTCGGCGGTACATCATCAACGCCGGTTTGAATGCGAGCTTTGTAACGCCGGTCTCGTATTCATCGAACCACTATGCACAGCGCATGTTCATAAGACATCTTGGCGGAAGCTGAATGTGGGTTTTTGCATCATCGTACGTCGAACACGATGGGATCCTTCCCATCGGTCTTCAGGCGCGTGTACGGCACGCCGAAAATCGCGTGCCAGCTCCCACCGGCGCGAAGTCCATGCCCTCGATGGCGCCGAGCTCGACCTTGCTGATCAGCCTCGAGGGAAAACGGTCTTCGGATAATGGTGCCGATGAACCGCCGATCTCGTTGAGCGCGAGCAGAAGCCGCGGTGAATCCCCGCCGCCAGGGTTTCGACGGCGACGGTGTCGCCCGGCGCGATCATGTCATAATCCCCTACGCACCGGCGCACGAGACCGGTGAAAGCATTCAGGTCGTTCATAGCAGCCACCGAAAACGAAAATAGAAAATGCGAAATCAAGAGAAAAAACGGAGAAAACGGAGATATTAAAAGCAAAGAGACATCTAAATGAAAATTCCGTTGACAGACTCCGGCGGTTGTGGTATAAAAGTAGGCGCGCGGATGTGAGAACTATTCTACGTTCGCGCCTGAAAAATGTCAAAATGTTTTTCAACACATTCTAATTGGAGGCACGAATATGTCCACTACTTTGCTGAACAAGGACACCGTCACCCGCAAGTGGTACGTTCTGGATGCAGCCGGCAAGCCGATGGGCAAGACCGCAGCGCTCGCTGCCGATCTGCTGCGCGGCAAGCTCAAGACCGACTACACCCGCACGTTGACTGCGGCGACTTTGTCATCATCACAACGCCGAGCAGGCTGTGCTCACCGGCAAGAAGCTCGAGCAGAAGTACTATCGTACTCACTCCGGCTACCCCGGCGGCCTGCATGAGACGCAGTACAAGAAGCTCATGAAGGATAAGCCGGAGCTGGCTATGCGTCTGGCTGTTCGCGGCATGCTGCAGAAGAACACCATTGCCCAGTGGCAGCTCAAGCGCCTGAAGATCTATCGCGGCGCCGAGCATCCCCATGCGGCACAGAAGCCCGAAGTCTGGGATCGCTGAGAAGGAGGAAATAGAACATGGCAACTTATACGAGCAAAAAGCCTATATGTACGGCACTGGCCGCAGAAAGTCCTCCGTCGCGCGTGTGCACCTGTTCCCCAACGGCACCGGCAGCATCACCGTCAACGGCCGTCCCTCGATGACTACTTTGGTCTCGAGAGGCCCTGAAGCTCATCGTTCGTCAG
>VOFC01001315.1_pt1 | contig 56535 bp, 98 predicted proteins | sample 5384161 | NCBI WGS metagenome assembly VOFC01 (sample SAMN12384722, study PRJNA508395) | human gut metagenome | isolation source: healthy gut B | host: Homo sapiens | reverse complement strand
CGAGGGCTTATCCATGAAGGAAGGAAAGAGGAGTTATCTCCCCGGATGAAGGATTTCAGTGTGTGGTTTTGAGTGTATAATCAACGCCGCCCTGTCACGGCGGAGGTCGTGGGTTCGAACCCCATCCGGGTCGCTATCAGTATAATATATAATTTATACAGAGGAGGCCGAAAAGCATATCAAGCTAGCTTTCTCAACCTCTTTATTTTTTTTCTTGGGATCTTAGCTCAGCTGGGAGAGCATCTGCCTTACAAGCAGAGGGTCACAGGTTCGAGCCCTGTAGGCCCCATTTATACTGTAAGAAGTATAAATGATAAAAATTCATACGCCGATATGGCTCAATGGCAGAGCAGCTGATTTGTAATCAGCAGGTTATCGGTTCGAGTCCGTTCATCGGCTTTAATGGGCAGATTCCCGAGTGGCCAAAGGGGACAGACTGTAAATCTGCTGGCACTGCCTTCGAAGGTTCGAATCCTTCTCTGCCCATTACTTTTTAATTAAATATCGCGGGGTGAGCAGTCTGGAAGCTCGCCGGGCTCATAACCCGGAGGTCATAGGTTCAAATCCTGTCCCCGCTACTCAATGCCCAGATAGCTCAGTCGGTAGAGCAGAGGACTGAAAATCCTCGTGTCACTGGTTCGATTCCGGAACTGGGCATTATTTTTATTTACTAATGGATTTTCCATTAGTTTTTTTTTGTAAATAATTGCTTACTAATATAAAAAATAGTAATATAAATATATGTATATCACCCAGTGAGTGGAGGAATAAATAGAATTAACTACAAAACAAATTTATAGCACTAGCACACATAGAAATAATTAAAAGTAAAATAATTAAAACAAGATTACAAGAGGATAAATTAAATGAAAGAGCATCAGGCAAGAGAAATAATATTCGAAGAAAAGGTTAAAAAATTATTACAGGACAGCAATTATATTAATATTGTAGAGCAGAATATACCGGGGAGAAGTAGTTCCCATGGTATTAATTCTTATGGAAAGTTAAATCTTCCAACAGCTTTTATATTTCCTTTAAGAATAATATTTCAGTATAAGTATTATGCAAAAAATAAGGTTGAGTTAATGCATGTACGCGATTTTGGAGGAATTATTGCAGATATTTCTGAAACTAACTATGCAATACAGGGAGATATGGTAAATATATGCGATAGATATAATTACACCGGTTGTTATTTTAGCGCCACTGCTTTTTCAAGAGAGGCTCAGGAGTATGCCTGGGCGCACAATATTTTTATGGTATCTTTGGAGAGAATAGGAGTGATGCAGCCTATTTTGAAAAAGATAGATTCTTTTGTGTCAGGTTTAAGCGAGAATGTAATTAATAACATAACAAAGCAGGAATTGTTGGAGGGTTACGAGCGTGAGGTAGATGAGGAAAATATAATTCCTGAAGGTGCAATAGGAATTATTAATGATGTTTATCCTGTAATGATTTTAGGAAAGAATGGGTGGACTAAACCGGTAATAGAGGAAGCTACTAAATCTGAGATAAACAGAGCTTATATTGACAGTGTATATAGAAGTGAAAATCAGTTTGAAGCTAATTTTGAACTTAATTTTATGGAATGCAGCGCAGAGTTTTCTGTTCCAATTACTGTTGTTGAGAAGCTTATGAATAGAGAAGATAATGAAACAAAAAATAATGTAATATTTAATATAGATATTCCTTTTATAAGTGATAAGGGAATTAAAAAATTTGTTTCGCTTGAGGTATTTCTTGAAGGATTTAATAGAGGAGACTATACAAATAAGCAGATTTCATTTTTTAACTTTGGCGAATAGTTAGTGGGAGTATGTAATGGAAAGTAATAGTTATAAAAATTATAACAATAATAGTAGAAATAATTATAAAAATAATAATGAAGACTACAATTGTCAGAAGAAGAGTTTTTACAATGAATTAATTGAATATAGTAAAAATGGAAGATATCCATTACATATGCCGGGGCATAAAAGAAATGAAAGGCTTTTTGATGGAATTGATCCATATAAAGTGGATATTACGGAAATAGATGGATTTGACAATTTACATAATCCTAAAGGGATAATATTGGATGCAATGAAAAATGCATCCGATTTTTTTTGAGACGGACAGAACTTGGTTTTTGGTAAATGGAAGTTCATGTGGGATTTTAGCTGCTATTAGTGCAGTTACTAATATAGGAGATAAAATTATCATAGGAAGAAATTGTCATAAGGCAGTTTATAATTGTGCCAAATTGCGTAATTTAGACGTGGAATATGTATATCCGTCTTATATAGCTAAGTACGGAATAAATGGTGGTTATAATAAAGGCGAAATAGAAAATATTTTGAAAAAAAAATAGAGATGTAAAGGCGGTTGTTCTTACATCCCCTACTTATGATGGAATCGTATCTGACATAGAGGAAATTGCAAGAGTAGTTCATAAATATAATACAGTCTTAATTGTGGATGAAGCCCACGGAGCCCATTTTGGAATAAGTGAGAAACTTCCGGTTCCGGCTTATAAGTTGGGAGCTGATTTAGTTATCGAAAGCACACATAAGACTTTGCCGGCAATGACACAGACAGCTTTGCTTCATTTAAAGGGCGATAGAATTGATGCAGGAAAAGTGCAGGAAATGTTGTCTATATATGAAACAAGTAGTCCTTCATATGTGCTAATGTGTAGCATTGACAAGTGTATTAGGAGATTCAGAAAAATGGTCAACAAAGATATGATGAATTGTTGAATGTTATTAACAAAATCAGAAAAAATGTTAATAAGTGTAAGTATATTTCAATACCATGTGAAGAATTAAAAAAAAATCAAAATAATGTTTTTGATGTAGATGTAACGAAGCTTATTATTAATGTAAATAATAGTGGAATAACAGGTAAGCAGTTAGGGGATATTCTCAGATACAAGTATAATATTGAAGTTGAAATGGATTCACTAAAGTATGTGCTTGGGATAACTACTATATGCGATGATTATAAAGAACTTGAAAGATTGGCAGAGGCTTTAAAGGAAATAGATAAGTCCTTGGAAGAAAAGCAGAATGAAAATATTTCTGTAGAGTTACTGAAAAATAAAAGAATGTATTCAATATACGAAACAGATTTGAAAGAAAAAAAATACAGTTAATCTGTTTGATTCAAAGGATTGCATTTCAGGTGAATTTGTTTTTTTCTTTATCCGCCGGGAATCCCATTGGTTGTTCCTGGTGAAGTGATTACAGAAGAATTATTGGAACAGATTAAAGTGTATTTGGAAGCAAATATGAATATTAGCGGTTTAAAAGATAATTCAAATAAAACTATTGAAGTTGTAAAAAAAAAATTGGAGGAATAATGTCAAAGATATTTTTGTGTTAGGAAAAAAGCTGTAGCGGAAAAGATACTATTTTCCAAAGCTTAAAAAGAAAATAAACAATTAAATTTAAAAACTGTTGTAGGTTATACAACAAGACCTATGAGGGTTAATGAAAAAGATGGGGTGGAATATTTTTTTGTTGACCAAAATAAGCTTGAAGAATTGAAAAAGGCTAAAAAGGTTATTGAGTGCAGAGATTATAATACTGTGTATGGAATATGGAGTTATTTTACAGTCGATGACGGCCAGATAGATTTAAATAACGGAGATTATTTGTATATTGGTACTTTGGAATCATATGAGCAGATGATTGATTTTTATGGTGAAGATGTTGTGGTGCCGTTATATATACAGGTTGAAACAGGTGAAAGATTGGCAAGGGCTGTTAACAGGGAAAGAAATCAAAGTGAGCCAAAGTACAAGGAGTTATGTAGAAGATTTCTGGCTGATGAGGAAGATTTCTCAGAAGAAAAAATAGAGAAAGCCGGTATAAAGAAAAAAGGTTTGAGAACAATAACTTAAATCAGTGTATAAAAAGAAATAGAGCAGGAAATAGTAAAAAAATAAAGTAAGAATAAAATAAATAAGTATTATATTATTTTTAAGGTTATGTTTTATCTGGAAATGGCTAAAGCATAGCCTTTTTTATTTATTTATGTTATTATAAATTAGTATGACCATAGATTAATTTTTAGGAGTGAAGATGGAATCAGAAAGAATTCTGGGACAAAATCATATATTAAGACATTTTGAAAATGCTATTAGAATGGGAAAAATTTCTCACGCCTACATTATAAATGGGGAAGAAGGATCGGGAAAGATGAATCTTGCAATTCATTTTGCCAAGGCTTTGCAGTGTGAGAGAAACAATTCTAATAAAGCCATTAATGAAGATGGTGAAAGAATTACCGTTCCGGGAACAGCATGCGGGCAGTGCAAGTCATGTAAGCAGACGGATTCAAAAACCAGCCGGATATTAAGTATATTACCTACGAAAAATCAGGTATTGGTGTTGATGAAATAAGAGAGCAGATAAATGATGATATTGACATTAAGCCATATAGCAGTCCATATAAGATATATATTGTTCCGGAAAGTGAAAAGATGACAGTGCAGGCACAGAATGCATTGTTAAAAACAATTGAAGAACCACCTGAATATGCCATTATAATCTTGTTAACTACAAATGCGGATACTTTTCTTCAAACTATTTTATCGCGTTGTGTTATGTTAAATATCAGACCTGTAAAGGAAGATATAATAAAGAATCAATTAACATCACAGTATGGTGTAGGGGATTATGAGGCAAGAGTTGCAGCAACATTTTCTAATGGAAATCCGGGTAAGGCGATTAAACTTGCAACATCTGAAGAATTTAAAGAATTAAAACAGTATGTTGTTGGAATGTTTATGTCTTTGGAAAAAGGCGGAATGGATATTATTGGGGAGGCAATTAAGAAAACAGGAACTTTTAAAAAAGCAGATTGATGAATACTTTAGCTTAATGCGAATTTGGTTTAGGGATATACTTGTCTATAAGGCAACTAAGGAAGAAGACCAGATTATTTTTCAGGATGAGTATATGACAATAGAAAAAATGAGTCAGACATATTCATTTGATGATATTAATGACATTCTTAAGGCAATAGATCTGGCAGAAAGCAGAATTAAGTCAAATGTTAATTTTGATTCCACTATAGAAATATTATTACTTTCCATTAAGGAAAAAACTTCAGGAAAATAAACATAGATTGGATAACAGTTAGAACAAGGAGACAGAAATGATTAAAGTTATAGGCGTTAGATTTAGACAGGCAGGAAAAAAAATATACAATTTTAGTCCCGCAGATTTTCAGGTAAAGGTAGGAGACCATGTTATAGTTGAAACTGCAAGGGGAATTGAATATGGTTCAGTTGTTCAGGGAATAAGAGAAGTAGCGGATGATAAGGTTATTATGCCATTAAAGTCCGTTATACGTATTGCAACTGAAGAAGATGATAAAAAAGCAATTGAAAATAATGAGAAAGAAAAGAAAGCATTTAAAATCTGCAAAGAAAAAATTGCAAAACATGGTTTGGAAATGAAACTTATTGAAACAGAATATACTTTTGATAATAATAAAGTTTTATTTTTTTTTACGGCAGATGGACGAATTGACTTTAGAGAACTTGTAAAGGATTTGGCTTCAGTATTTAAGACAAGAATTGAACTTAGACAGGTTGGCGTTAGAGATGAAACAAAAATGCTTGGAGGAATAGGCATTTGTGGCAGACCACTTTGCTGTAATACTTATTTGTCAGAATTTATTCCTGTGTCAATTAAGATGGCAAAGGAACAGAGTCTTTCACTTAATCCAACAAAGATTTCAGGTATTTGTGGAAGATTAATGTGTTGTCTTAAGAATGAGCAGGAAGCATACGAGGAATTAAATTCTAATTTACCTGACATTGGAGAAAAAGTTAAGACTTTTGATGGCTTTAAGGGGGTGAAGTTGTAAGCGTAAATGTTCTTAGACAGAAGGTTAAAATAGTAGTTGAAGTTGATGACGAAAGAGAAATTAAAGAATATGCCATTGACGAGTTAAAGTTTAAGCCAAAGAAGAAGAAGTTTAATCTTGCTTCAGAGGAATTAAAAAGCATTAAAGGGACTTAGATAAGGAAGAGTCCAAATTAGATTAATTGTAAAGGCAGAGATTATAATTGGAAGTAAAGTTGCAATCAGGTGAACAAATTGTAGATTTGGAGAGAAATGGATATAAAATAATTCAGAACAGAGAGAGATTCTGTTTTGGAATGGATGCCGTTCTGTTAACAGGTTTTGCTAAGGTAGGAAAAGGTGAAAGAGCTTTAGATCTTGGAACAGGTACTGGAATTATTCCAATATTACTTGAAGCAAAAACAGAAGGACAGGACTTTGAAGCATTGGAAATTCAGCCTGAAAGTGCTGAAATGGCAAGAAGAAGCGTTATGCTTAACAACCTTCAGGACAGAATTAAAATAGTTGACGGAGATATAAAAGAAGCTTCTAAGATTTTTGGGGCAGCAAGTTTTAATGTTGTAACAACTAATCCACCATATATGACTGAAAATCATGGTATAAAAAATCCCGATGAGCCTAAGGCAATTGCAAGGCATGAAATTAAATGCAATCTTGAAGATGTAATAAGAGAGTCAGCTAAGTTATTAAAGCCTAAGGGAAGATTTTATATGGTTCACAGACCTAGAAGGTTGGCTGAAATTATTAGTCTTATGAAGGAATATAGAATTGAGCCTAAAAGACTTAGAATGATACATCCTTTTGCGGACAGAGATGCAAACATGCTTCTAATAGAAGGGGTAAGAGGCGGAAAGTCAATGATGGTAGTGGAACCGCCACTTATTGTGTACGATGAACCGGGAGTTTATACTAAGGAAATACACAGAATATATGGATTTTAGCATGTTGCAGAATAGAGGTAGAAATGGCAGGAAAATTATATTTATGCGCCACACCAATAGGAAATCTTGAAGATATTACATATAGAGTTGTAAGAACTTTAAATGAAGTAGATTTGATTGGGGCAGAAGATACAAGAAACAGCATAGAATTGCTTAATCATTTTGATATAAAAACACCAATGACAAGCTATCATGAGTTTAACAAATATGATAAGGCAAAACAGTTGGTTGAAATGATGAAGGAAGGCAAAAAACATTGCCATTATAACTGATGCGGGAACGCCGGGAATATCTGATCCGGGGAAGAAGTTGTGAGACAGTGCTTTGAAGCAGGCATACAGGTAACATCATTGCCAGGCCCTGCGGCATGTATTACAGCGCTTACAATGTCAGGTCAGAAAACAAGAAGATTTTGTTTTGAAGCTTTTTTACCAAAAGATAAAAAAGAAAAAGTAGCAGTTCTTGAAGAATTAAAAAATGAAACAAGAACAATTATAATATATGAGGCACCTCACAGGCTGGCAAGAACCTTAAAAAAAGAATTAAGGGAAACACTTGGAAACAGACAACTTACATTATGTAGAGAGTTAACCAAGAAATATGAGGAAGCTGACAAAACAACAATAGACCAGGCAATAGAGAAATACAATGAAAAAAGAACCTAGAGGAGAGTATGTTCTTGTGATAGAGGGAAAATCTCAGGAAGAAATACAGGAAGAAAACAAACAAAAATGGGAATCAATGACAATAGAAGAACATATGGAATACTATATAAGTCAGGGGAACGACAAAAAGTCAGCCATGAAACTTGTTGCAAAAAGACAGAGGAGTTTCAAAAGAGACATATATAACCAATTAATAAAGTAGAAGTAAGAAGCGCATCATCTGGTGTGCTTTCTTTTTTATATTGTATACTAGGAAATAGTGGGACTGAAAACAATAGGCAGATTTTTGAAATTTTGCGAGCATAGTGTAAGCAAAAAATCAACTGTCTGAGCCGTAGGCGAGTTTTGATTTTGGACTTACGATAAACGGCGGAGCAAAATAAGAAAAATCAACGTGTTTTCAGACCACTATTTCCTGTTATACAACAAAGAAGCACACCAGATGATGCGCTTCCTTCTTCATTATTGGCTTTTGTAAAAAAGCCTCTGAATCAATTGTTTAAGTTTTTATTATTTATATAAATTCTCTATTGAATAACTGTCCTTTTGTAATACAGGTTGAACCTATAGGCTCTTTAGCAAGTGTAGTCGCTAAGAGCTGCAGCGATTGCATCTCCCTGGTACTGTGAATGAATGTTAAGCTGTAAAGGCTTAGAAAGGTCAAGTGCAAAAATGCCCATTATTGATTTTGCATCAATAGCGAAACGGCATGAAACTAAGTCAAAATCATTCTCAAACTTGTTTAAATCCTTTACGAAGGACTTTACTTTTTCAATTGAATTCAAGTTAACTGTTACTGTTTTCATAATAAATACCTCCTAAAACAGAAATGTGATTACTTGAATGGGATTTGTTTAATCCTTCATTCGGCTTACATATTATATCCTGTTTGGAAATTAGTCAAGAGAAAAAAAATGCGTTAAATATTTAACAAAGTTTAAGAGGCTTTTTTACAAAAAACTAGTTAATTATATGGGAATAATAGACGAAAAAGTTAAAATGTATGAATAATAACGTTATAAATAACTGATAAAAATATCAAAACAAATATTTCATATAAAAATGACTAAAAGTAATAGGACAAAATAATAAAGAATAATATATAAAAATAATAAATAAGAGTAGAAAAATGTTAAATTATATATGGTTTTTTATGATTGTCATAGGTGTAATTTATGGTTTTATAACTGGAAATATAGAAAAAAGTAGGAAGCAGGGCAATTGAATCTGCAACGGAAGCTGTAAAATTATGTATTACTATGGTGGGTATAATGAGTATGTGGATGGGCTTTATGGAAGTTGCAAGAACATCCGGCTTAATTAGAAAAGCGGAAAAGGGATTAGACCCGGTTGTAAGTTGGCTTTTTCCCAATATTCCAAAAATCATCCCGCACTGGCAAGTATAACAACAAATATTATTGCAAATATATTAGGCCTGGGCTGGGCAGCAACTCCGGCAGGTTTGAAAGCAATGGAAGAATTGTCAGCAAAGCCTGTGGAACAAAAGGGTGGTAATTTGCCGGCCTATGTGGCAACAGATGAAATGTGTACTTTTTGGTTGTAAATATTTCGTCTCTACAGTTAATTCCGGTTAATATTATTGCGTATCGAAGCCAGTATGGAAGTGCCAATCCTGCAGCAATTGTTGGACCGGCAATTATTGCCACAACAATAAGTACATTGGTGGGTGTGATATGGTGCAAGATTAAGTGCAAAGGAAGAATAAGGAATAATTAATATAATATTTGAAATTATCATATGTAAAAGGGTATACTAAAAATCAAGTTGAATAAATTTTGATAGAACATATGGAGAAATTAATGGACGGAAGAAGTAATGTAGGAATTAAAAAAGCAGAAAAAAGTACTTTGTATGGTTTTGGCAATGTTAATGGCAATTGTAATAACCATAAATGTTTCAGCAGGAGAAAGCATAAGCAAAGCTAAGATAGATGAATATCTGTATACAATTGCGTACAGTCAGCAGGAACAGGTTAAGGAGCCGATATATGGCTCAATAGATGGAGAGTGGAATATTATAGGTCTTGCCAGATATGGAGCAGTTACAAAAGATTATATTTCTAAATACAAAGAAAATCTTTTAAAAGAAAAAGGCAAAAGATGGTGTTTTGTCCACAAGAAAATATACGGAATATTCAAGAGTTGTTATAGCGTTGGCTTCAATAGACGAAAATCCAACAAATTTTGGTGGGTATAATTTGTTAAAGCCATTGGCTGAGTTTGACAACGTAAACAAGCAGGGGAATTAACGGCTCAATATATGCTTTAATTGCCATTCACAGCAGTAATTACAAAATTCAAAGCCTGACAAAAAATTATACAGGGGAAGTTACTACAGTAAAAAGAAATTAATAGAGTATATCATTAAAAATCAAAACAGTGACGGTGGTTGGAGCATGGCGGACAAGTCTGAGTGCGACATTACAGCCATGGCAGTGCAGGCGTTGTCTTTTTATTATACAGGCAGTGATAAAAGTGTAAAAAATCAGTTGATAAGGCATTAAAGTTTTTAAGCAGGCAACAAAACAATGATGGAGGATATTCAGCAGAAGGCATTAGCAACTGCGAAAGCACAGCCCAGGTTTTGATGGCAATATCAGCTCTTAACATTAATATAGAAGATTCGCGTTTTGTAAAGAATGGAAATACAGTACTTAACGGGCTTTTAGATTATTATAGTAATGGAAAGTTTTCACATACTAAAAACGGTGGTTACAATCATATGGCATCTGAGCAGGGTTTTTGTGCTTTGACAGCATATTATAGAAGTTTGACTATAATGAATGGATTTTATGATATGGCAGACGGAATTTCATATCAAAAAGTATCCAAAAAGTTCTTGAAAAAAAGAAGACTGCCGCTTCCAAAACTAAAACAATTAAAACCGTAAAGAAAACAACAAAAAAGAGTACCAAAAAAAAATACCTCAAAAAGCACTGTAAGTGATAAGGATAAGGAAGAAACTACTTCAGTAAAAAAAATAATAAAAAAGCAGCAGTTCAAATAAAAAGTCTAACAAGAACACAAAAACTAAATTAACAAAAAACAGTAAATCAAAAACAAACAAAAAGTAAAAAATCAAATAAAAAAGTAAAAAAATCAAACAAAAAAGAAGAATCAGAAACAACAGTTAAAAATTCAAAAAATAATACAAGTGATGATGCAAAAGTCGGAGAAAAAAGAAGCTAAGATTAATGATGTAAATGGAAAGAAGAATCAATCTAACAGAACCGAGATAGTAATAGGCGTTATTGCAGCAGTTGTTATGGTTATTGCAATTATTGTTTATATAATAGGAAAAGGGAAAGCAGAAAATGAAAAATAAAATTACCGGAAAATTATCAGTTTTAATTATAAGCATATGTATTTTGCTATGTGGTTGTGGAAACAGTAAGGATGATACAACAGGCAAAAAAGTGCGGGAAAGTGTACCATATCTGTAGATTGTTCGACTATATGGGACAATGAGGATATGCTTGATAAGTCCATAAAGGATTATGTGCCAAAGGATGGTGTAATTTTAAAGAGAGAACTGTGTCCTATTATGACGGAGAAACAGTTTATGATGTTTTGAAGAGAGAATTAAAAAAGACAATATTTTAATGGAGGCATCATTTACGGGCGATAGCGTGTATGTAGAAGGCATAAATAATATTTATGAATTTTCATGTGGTGAACAGTCAGGATGGATGTATGAGGTAAACGGAGTTTATCCGGGAAAAAAAGCTGTAGCAAGTATGATGTTGAAGATGGCGATATAATTAAGTGGAATTATACATGCAAATTAGGAAAGGATTTGGAAGGTGAATGATGAATTTTCAAGATTTCATCCTTTAGTCAATATAGTATTTTATATTTGTGTACTGGGTATAACAATGTTTCAAATGCAGATTGGATTAATAATTATTTCCTTTATTGTAGCGTTGATATACTACATTTTTTTTAAAAAAAGAATGGAATCTAAAATTTTTTTGTGGGGTAATAGTGGTATTTTTGACTTCTGCAGTTATAAACCCTCTATTTCTCATAGAGGAAGCACTCTTTTGTTCTATTTATTTACGGGAAATCCGGTTACATTAGAGTCAATAGTATATGGGTTTGCAACAGCAGGAATAATATGTGCAATGATTATGTGGTTTGGGAGCTTTAACATAATCATAACAACAGATAAAATATTGGCAGTTCTTGGGAAGACAATGCCTGTAATAGCAACTTTGTTGACTATGATTTTAAGGTTTATTCCTAAGATGACAGAGCATGGAAAAGATACTTTGGAAGCCAATCAGGCATTAAATGGAGTTAAAAGGCAGGATGAAGGCAAAACAATAAAAGCAAAAATAAAAAATCTTAAAGACAAGTTTAAGGAAGAAGCAAAGATTTTTTCAATTATAACAACATGGTCTTTGGAAAACTCAGTGGATACGGCAGATTCAATGAGGGCAAGAGGATATGGGACAGGAAAAAGGACAAGCTACAACAATTATAGGTTTACGGTAAGAGATGGAATTATTTTATTGTGGAGCATAGTGCTGACGATAGCAACAATTGTGGCATTGCATAATGAAATAATAATAACTTATTATTATCCGACAATAAGGATTAAGAATGATGTAATGGCATATGTAATTTTTGGACTATTATGTTTAACACCTGTTTTGATAAATATTTGGGAGACATTAAGATGGAACAGATTAAAATCAAAGATTTAACTTTTTTTTATAATAAGCAGGAAAAACCGGCAATAGAAAATCTCTTTTAATATAGAAAAGGGAGATTTTGTTGTGCTGTGCGGAAAATCAGGCTGCGGAAAAAGTACTCTTTTTAAGATGTTTAAAACCTATAATTAAGCCTTATGGGAAAACTTTAGGTGACATTATTTTTGAAAATGAGAAATTGGAAAAATTAAGTGAAAGACAACAGGCTGAGAAAATAGGCTTTGTTATGCAAAATCCCGAACATCAGATAGTAACGGACAAAGTTTGGCACGAATTGGCTTTTGGTTTGAGAGCCTTGGGTATTCCACAGACGAAATACAGTTAAGAGTAACGGAAATGGCTGAATATTTTGGAATAACGGATTTGTATTATAATTCGGTAAATCAGCTTTCAGGAGGTCAGAAACAGTTACTTAATCTGGCAGCAACTATGGTAATGGGACCGGAAATATTGATTTTGGACGAACCTACGGCACAGCTTGATCCTATTGCAGCAGAGAACTTTTTTAGGAACATTAAAAAATAAATGATGAACTTGAATAACTGTAATTTTGTCAGAACACAGGCTTGACAATGTTTTGGCTTACGGAAATAAAGTTATTGTAATGGATAGTGGAAAGATACAATATTGCGGAGAGCCATATAAAATATTGGAACATAATATAGATGAAGATGTGTTAAAGCTTATGCCTATGGCAACAAGGATTTATTATGAGTCAGGAATGGAAGGAGCAGATGAAAAGACTCCAATATCCATTTCAGACGGAAGAAGATGGCTTGAAAGATTGGTTAAAAACGGAAGCAAAAAAATGTTGAAGATATAGAAAAAGGTTTAGATAAAGAAATAAATGAAAATACCAAAAAGAAATATAAGTGAAGATATGAATAAGAAAGTAATAGTTAAAAATGATTATGCAATTAAGTGCAAAAATGTTTGGTTCAGATATGAAAAAAGCCAGTCCTGATATTATAAAGGGATTAAATTTTGAAATAAAAAAAAGGTGAAATTTTTGCTATTCTTGGCGGAAATGGAACAGGAAAAACTACAACTATGGGCATAATAAGCGGAATTAGAAAAGCCTATAGAGGAAAGATTAAAATTAACGGAACAGTGTCAGCTTTGCCACAGAATGTGCAGACTTTGTTTAAAGAAGAAACTGTGGAAGATGAACTAATTGGGGTTAGCAGCAACTTAATCGAAAAAATGGAATTAGTCAATGTGCTTAAACAGCATCCATACGATATAAGTGGAGGGCAACAGCAGAAAGTTGCTTTGGCAAAGGTTTTGGCAAAAAATCCTGATATTCTGTTACTGGATGAGCCTACAAAGGCAATTGACGGAATATATAAGGAAAGCCTTTGGCAGGTTAATGATGGATTTGAAAAATCAGGGCAAGACAATTGTTATGGTAAGTCATGATTTGGATTTTTTGTGGACAATATGCTGACAGATGTGGATTGTTTGCCCAGGGAAACCTTATTGGTGTTAATAATGTTAGAAAATTTTTTACAAAAAACAAATTTTATACCACATCTGTTAACAAAATGGCAGGAAGAAGTATAGAAAATGCAGTCAATAAGGAGGATGTAGTATGCTTTATTTAAAGACAGAGAATATTATTTAGCGGCAATTCTTATTATTGCAATTTCCATATTTCTTTTTATGTGGTCTTTTGAGAAAAGAAAACCTAAAACAAGAGAAGTTGTTGTGTTGGCGGTAATGACTAGTATTGCAACATTGGGCAGAGTAATACTTTTTTATGTTGCCTCAGTTTAAACCATGCGTGGCAATAATAATTATTACGGGAATTATGTTGGGAAAACAATCAGGTTTTTGTGTGGTGCTTTAACGGCTTTTTGTGTCAGATTTTTTCTTCGGTCAGGGACCATGGACGCCATGGCAAATGTTCGCCTTCGGAATTATCGGATTCATTTCTGCAATAGTTTTTCAAAAAAAGAAAGTACTTAGCCTACAACAAAGTAGTACTTTGCGTATATGGATTTATAATGACTTTTGTTGTGTATGGGCTAATACTTGATACGGCAACAGTTTTTATGTACACGGATAGGCCTAAAATTAGCAGTTTTATGTCAACCTATGCCATGGGAATACCTTTTAATATAGTACATGGAATTGCAACAGTTGTTTTTCTTCTGCTTCTTGCAAAACCATTCTTTAATAAGCTTAGCAGAATGAAAGAGAAATATGGTATGTATAATAAAAAAGACAACTTAAATTAGTAAAGTTAAATAAGTGTTAAAAATAAAAAAATAAGTTGAATTTGGTCGGGTATGGTGCTATTATGAATCAGGTTTGAAAAAATATTTTTATAATAAAAAGAAAGAGTCTGACAGTTAAAAGTCAGACTGTCGGTGTGTGTTGTACCGACATAGTTTAAGGAGGAAAAAAACAATGGAAGAGTACGGATATTTGTGGCAATTAGCACTTATTCTAATGAGTACTAAATTTCTAGGCTTACTTACTAAAAGATACAAAATGCCACAGGTAGTAGGTGCCTTACTTGCAGGACTTTTTACTTGGACCTGCAGTATTAGGAAATTTGTTATCAGGTGTAGTTATTGGAGGACATCATTTAGAAAATTTGGCTTTACACCAGACAGATTTTATTGAACATTTGTCTGAAATTGGTGTTATCGTTCTTATGTTTTGTGCCGGTCTTGAAACAGACATTAACGAACTTAAAAAAAATGTGGAAAAGCATCATTTATTATTGCAGTGTTAGGTGTTATTGCACCACTTATAGGTGGTGGAGCATTTACATATTGGTTCTTAGAAGAAGGTTGGATTGAGGCAAGCCCTGATAGTTCATTATTTATTCAGGCAGTGTTTGTAGGTGTAGTTTTAACTGCAACATCAGTTAGTATCACAGTTGAGACATTGCAGGAAATGGGAAAACTGAAAACAGCATCAGGAAATGCCATTCTTGGAGCAGCCATTATTGATGATATTTTAGGTATTATCGTTCTTACAATTGTAACAAGTCTTGGTGGTGGAAAGGCTACAGCAGGTGATTCAGCACCATTATGGTTAGTATTATTAAAGATAGCATTGTTCTTTGTATTTGTTGCTATTTTTTTTGGATATATTGTTTATAAGTTCTTCAAATGGTGGAGACAGAGAGACGGAAAAAAGGAATGCACAGACACGCAATTATGGCATTTGTTATTTGTTTATTAATGTCATTTGCAGCAGAGTATTTCTTTGGAGTTGCAGATATTACAGGTGCATTCTTCGCAGGTGTAATTATTTCAATGACACAGGAAGATCAGTTTATTGCATCTAAGTTTGATGTAATTGGTTATATGTTCTTAAGCCCTATTTTCTTTGCAAGCATTGGTCTTAAGGTAGACGGTGATGCAGTTATGTCTATGGGATGGACAGTTGCAGTATTTGCAGTATTATTAACCGTTATTGCTGTTGTAACCAAGATTATCGGTTGTGGACTTGGTGCAAAGGTTTGTGGTTATAAGAATTATCAATGTATAAGAATTGGTGTAGGTATGATTTCAAGAGGTGAAGTTGCCCTAATCGTTGCAAACAAGGGTATTGAAGCCGGACTTATGAGTTCAGCAGTTGTTGCACCGGTTATTATTGTTGTTATTGTTACAACAATTGTAACGCCTATCGTATTGAAACCTGTATTTATGAGTGGAAATAAGACAGCATCTGATGTTCCTACAACAAGTAAGTTAGTAGAAAATTACGAGCAGAGAGAAAAAATCGGAAAAACAAATAGATAATTAATATGAGATAATAGGAATCTCCATGTCGAAATGATGTGGGATTCTTTTTGGTTTAGGATAAGTAATAGGTATCTTTTTTATATCATAAAATAGAGTAATAAATATTAAAGAGGTTGCTATGTCGATAATAGTAACAGTATCTTCAATGATTATTCCTGCAATAATGCTGTTTATTGTGGGTTATGGCATGATAAAAAAAAAAAAATGTTTATGATGATTTCGTAAATGGTGCAAAGGACGGTTTTACAACGGTAATAAAAGTTATGCCAACGCTAATAGGACTTATGGTGGCAGTGGGAGTTTTGAGAGAATCAGGTTTTATGACGGATTTAGGCAATGCGCTTGGAAAGTTTACTGATCCCATAGGATTTCCGGGGCAGTTAATGCCGGTAACAATAGTAAAAATATTCTCATCCTCAGCGGCAACCGGAATGGTTCTTGATATATTTAAGGAATATGGTCCGGACTCATACACAGGAAATGTAGTATCTTTAATGATGAGTAGTACCGAAACTGTATTTTATACGATGTCAGTATATTTTATGGCGGCAAAAGTGACGAAAACAAGATGGACTTTATCAGGAGCATTAATTTCAACGTTAACAGGTACAGTTGCAAGTGTAATATTAGCAGGATTGTTGTAGTAAAAAAAAACCCCGAAATCAGACATAACTTTGATTTCGGGATTTTTGTAAAATAAAAATTTTATTAAACATTATTAAAAAATGGATTACGCGGATTGTGAACTGTTTCCAACTCTTACAATATTATCCTTATCAGTAAAAGGTGTATATCCATTTTTCAACGGTTTTAAAGTCTGCAGGTCCGATTGTTAGAAAAGCTTTTATGAAAATCTTTTAAATTAAAGTCAGTTCCAAGTTGTTTTTGAACTTTTTCTTTTAACGCTGTTATTTCAAGATAGCCTACGTAATATTGCAAATAGTTTGCAGGTTCATTGATTACAGTCTGATAAATATTTTTGCAAATATCATCTCCGGTAATATTATAATTTTTCAAAAAATCTTTTGTTTCCTTAAAAGACCAGCCTTCATAATTAATGCCAATATCGCAAAGAGAGTAAAGTGCCAGGGAATAGGAGGCACTACAACTTAGGGCTTTGGCCAGTCTTTGGTCGGAATATTCGTAGGAATAGGACAGAAATTCAACATACGTAGCCCAACCTTCCGTATAACCACCATAGCTTAAAATGTGTCTGACGGGAAGGGGATTGGTTTGGAGAAAAAAAAACCGATTGGTACATATGTCCCGGAATCCCCTCATGGGCAAGGGTGGTGTAAATATCCTGTTTGCTGAAAGCGTCACTTTCATTAATATAAATAACATTATTGTTTGTATCATCAATTGCAGGAGTCAGAAAAAAAAGCAGGGCTTAAATAATCCTGAAGATTTTCGTCTACGTATTTAACAGTGTAATTAATGTTTCCAATATTAGGAAAATCATCAGTGTATTTGGAATTAAGTTCTTTTAAAATAGCTTGGGGACTTTTGGAATTATGTTCTTCGCTGTAAAAACATATTTTCAAGTTCAGGATTAACGGTAAGTATGGAATACATAGTTCGCATATCCTTCATTAACCGTGACTGAATATCTGATTTTTAATTCAAGAACAGATTTGCTACTTCCGGTATAATTTTTTACAAGAAATTCATAATAGCTTTTTGCCGTTTTTAAATGACAGATGCCCTTGTTATTTTTGCAATAACCATTTTTCTGCAAGTCTTTAAGAGAGGATATAATTTTGTTATATCCCGGAAAACACTTGAATTAATCAGCTCTAAATTTTTATTTATATAATTATTTTTTTCACTGTCGGAAAGAAATTTACATTTTGAAATTTTGCTGACAAATGAAGTATGGAAAAGATTGTCCTTAGGTTTGTTTTCTGCCAGAAATGAAATACATTGTTTAATAACAAGATTACAGGTTTCAGAACCTAAAAAGCTGTTGTTCTTTGCTTTTAATATTTGAAATTCACATATTTGGTTAAAAAAATCATTTATTTGTGAGACAAGAGTAAGATAATTATCAATATCTTTTTTGTCAGCAAAGGTGTACTCGGCAAAGAGAATTGGAAGCTGTGCCTGAATGCCTGTGGTGGGACTTAGAACCGGATTGCAAAGGCAAAGATCTCCGTAATCAAGTTGATTCCTAAAATAATCTAATAAAACATCATAGGTAAGCTGTTCTTTTTTGGGACAGTTTTTTATAGTTAAAATCCTTTAAGAGGTTAATTTGATTAATGTAGTATTGCTGGCTTTTTACCATGGAATCATAAGAAAAGTCCCCTAAGGTAACAGGAGAATTTCGAATGTTTTTATCCGGTGTTTTTATATAAAAATGCATACTTAACGAATCAGAAAGAAGTTGTTCATCAAAAAGATTTTGGGCATAGGTTTGAAAATCATTGTTAGCGTTGCCAGAGTGTTTTTGATCTAAATTAGAATAATTATTATTTTTTAAATAATAAGAAAATAAAAAGAATACAGGTAAGTGTTAAAAGAGCAACTATGTATCTTAAATATTTTTTCTTTAAGAAAAAAGAAGTGTTTGACTGATTTTTTAAGTTCATAAGCTGTAATCCGGAAAATATTACTTTATACTAGAATATTATTTTTGATGTGAATGTATGATATTTAAAAAAAAATATGGTACAATTAAAAAAGAATGTACGAAAAAATAAGTACAATAGAATAATAACAAATTAAAAATACAAAAGAAAAAAAGACTGAAAGGGTAAGGTATTGAAATGGATGTATTAATGTTAAAACCGGTATTTAAAGATGCTATTTGGGGCGGAAAATTACTTTCTGACTTTGGATACAAAGAAGCAGGTGACAGCGCAGGCGAATGCTGGGGAATTAGTGCTCACAAAAATGGTGATTGTACAGTAATGAATGGGGAGTTTGCAGGAAAGACTCTTTCATGGTGCTGGGAAAATCATAGAGAATTATTTGGAAATATGGAAGGGGATGTTTTCCCTTTATTAATAAAGATTTTAGGAGCTGAGGATGATCTTAGCAACAGGTTCATCAAACAATGAATATGCAGCAGAACATGAAAACGGTGCTCTTGGAAAGACAGAGTGCTGGTACATTCTTGACTGTAAAGAGAATGCTACTATTGTTATTGGTCATAATGCTAAGGATAAAGAAGAATTGGCAGATATGATTCATAATGCAAGATGGAATGAATTAATCAGAGAAGTTCCAATTAAGAAAGGTGACTTTTTTCCAGATTAATCCGGGATGTCTTCACGCAATTAAAGGTGGAACACTTTTAATTGAAACACAGCAGAGTAGTGATGTAACATACAGAGTTTACGATTATGACAGACTTCAGAATGGCAAGCCAAGAGAGCTTCATGTTCAGCAGAGTATTGATTGTATAGTAGCTCCTCATGAAGATTTTAAACAGGAAAGAGTAGTTAAAAACTTTGACGGAATGACAAGTACACGTTTAGTTAAATGTCCATATTATACACTGGAGAAATGGGATGTAGACGGAAAGTTCACATTTAAAATAGACAAGAACTTTATGAATGTAAGTGTTATTGAAGGTAACGGAAAAAGTTAATGGAAGAGAAATAAGCAAGGGAGATCATTTTATTATCCCATCACTTATGGAAGAATGTACATTAGAGGGAAATATGTCAGTGATGGTATCTTTTGCTTAAAAAGATAGAGAGGTACGCCGGATGTTATCAGAAAGAGGACTTCAGATTGTAGACAAGTTAATAGAGAATAATCGAATACCAATAACATCAAAAACTCTTGCAATATATCTTGGTGTTTCTGAGCGAAGTGTAAAAACGTATATTAAGGAAGTATCAGATTTTTGTAATGAACATAGTATGATTTTGGAGAGAAAGCCGGGAATTGGTTTCGTAGCTGATTTTACTGACCAGCAGATTAAGCAGGTAGCCGACTTAAAGAGAGATAAGAAGATTGTTATGTCTAAAGAGCAGAGAATGAGCTATATTATGTACATTCTCTTAAGTGGTTGGGATACTTACACATTGTCACTTTTTCAGAAGAATTAAATGTAAGTAAGAAAGTTATTAGTGACGATATTAATTCTATTTTTAAGGAATTTAGTAAGTACAATATTCGAATTAACAGAGTTGCAGGTCACGGCGTGTTTATTACCGGTGATGAATTTTCAATCAGGCGTGCAATGAAGAGTTATTGCAAGTACAGTATTGGAAATAAAATTATACGGGAAGCGTCTGATAACAGAATAAGCGTGGAAAACCAGGAACTTTGGATTAATAATTTCGGTCAGGATAATTTTGAAAAATCTGTTGAGGTAATTCATTATATTGAAGAAACCTATGGAATTGCGTATACGGATTATTCATTTAAAATGTTGGCTGACTATCTTTGCATACAGTTATTCAGGGTAAGAATGGGAAATGTTATTACGGAAGACATAATTCCGGAAGATGAGAACATTAAATATTCTGACATTGTGGACAAGGTTGTTGAGAAGTTTAGCAGTTTAAGCAAGTGTAATCTTAACGAATATGAGAAGCAGTATATAGAGATTCTTCTGGCGTCAGCGTCAGTTCAGAACAATACTGATTTGTACAAGGCCATAAGCAGTGACAAAGAAGAAAAAGCTAAAAAATATCAGGTGAAATGCTTGAGTATCTGTCAGAGATTTTAAATATTGATCTGACATCTAATGAATTGTTAAAAATAAGTATGGAGAATTTTGTTCCGTCATCACTTATAAGAACTAGGTACGGAATTGAGGCAACAAACCCATTCCTTGGCGACATAAGAGAGATGTATTCAGGAATATTTGCAACATGTTTTACGTTAACAAGGTTTTATGAAAAATATTGTGGAGCAATACCAACAGATCATGAAATATCGTTTCTTGCATTGTTTGTAGGTGGGGCACTTCACAGAAATGTAAAAACAATCAGGGCTGTTATTCTTGGAACAAGCGGAATTGCTGCATCAACAATTGTTGCCAGAAAGATTGAAAGCAGAATAGAAGAAATAAAGATTGTGGCGATTTTGTCATCAGAGTTAATGGACACTATTGACCAGTATGATTGTGACATAGTTTTATCTATGATTTCTTCTTTTTGAATATGAAGACAAGGTGGTTCATATATCACCGATTATAAGTGCAGAGGATGAGAAAAACATAAAGAGTAAGTGCTTTGAAATAATTTCACATCCGGAGCTTCAGAAACAGGGATTTTATTCGTTAATAGATATTGACAATATTCTCTTTGTTAATGAAAAATTAGATAAAGAAAAAATCTTAAAGGAAGCATGCAAAAGGCTTTACAACGGAGGTTATGTTAACAAAGATTTCTTTGATGACGTAATGAAAAGAGAGAAGATTGAACCTACGGCAATAGGTAACGGCGTGGCAATACCACACGGAACTCCTGATAATGTTATAAAGCCTAAGGTATTTGTTGTACGACTGGCACATCCTATTAATTGGGGGAAAGATGGTTGATACAATATTTATATTGGCAATTAATTTCGACAATATTGGAAGCACTAAGGCATTCTTCCATGATTTTGCAAGACTTTTGGGATCTGGTGATAAGATTGCCAGAATAAGAAAATCATCGGATATTAGAGAAATGGAGAAAATTCTAAAGGAAGAATTGTCTTGGGAGTAAAAATATAAAAACGATACAACCTTTATAACTAAAAGGCTTGATGGAAATTGCACTAAGTTTAGTGCAATTTTCTTTTTTTGAGAAATTGAAAAAAAATTATAACAATATAGAATGAAAACACAGGAAAAGTGGTAATTTAAGAAAAGGAGGCACGGTTTTGGCTGAAAAACTTATTGATAACGATTTTGTTATGTTTGATTTAGAGGCAGACAGTGCAGAGGAAGTTATTAGAAAGATGGCAGATGTCATGGAACAGAATGACAGACTGATTGACAAGGAAACATATGTGGCAGATGTGCTACAGAGAGAAAAAAGTGTCAGGAACAGCAGTAGGATTTTCAGTTGCAACACCTCATGCAAAGTCAGAAGGCGTAAAGTACGAAACCTTGGCTTTTGCACATCTTAAGAAACCAATTGTTTGGGATGGAAAGGAAGAAGTCAGCATTATATTTATGATTGGCGTTCCATCACCTGCAGCAGGAAACAGACATTTGGAGATTTTGGCATCACTGTTTAGAAAAAGTTATTTATGATGACTTTCGTGAGAAACTTGTTGAGGCTAAAAACCTGAAGAAATAGTTTCACTGCTTGAAACATTATAGAAAATATTAAAAATTTTATTATTTAGGAGGATTAAAAAATGTTATCAAAGACTTTAACAATCGAAAATTCAGAAGGATTACACATGAGACCGGCAGGTGTTGTAGCAAAGGAAATGGGAAAATTCGTATGTGACGTAACAATCGTATTCGGCGATAAGAGAATCAACGCTAAGAGTCTTATCAACATTATTTCAGCTTGTATTAAGACAGGTGCAGAAATTACATTTGAATGTGACGGAGAAGATGAAGAAGCAGCAATGGCTAAGGTTGAAGAACTTGCAAGCCAGAACTTTGGTGAATAATTTATAAGAGGTAAGAGATATGTACAAAGGGTATAGCAGGATCTGAAGGAATTGGTATCGGAACAGTAGTTTTAATTGAAGAACATGAAATTAATATTGAAACTAAGAGAGTTGAAGAAACCGGAGCTGAAATTGAAAGATTACAGAATGCCATTGAAAAGTTTGTGGCAGATACAAATGCTATGGCTGAAAAAATGGATATTACTGTAGGAAAGAAGGATGCTGATATTTTAAGAGGTCATATCCAGATGCTTCAGGATCCAATGATTGAAGAACAGATTTCAGCTTTGATTATTAGTGAAAAAATTACAGCAGAAATGGCTGTAGAGCAGGTATTAGAACAGACAGCAGAAATGTTTTCACAGATTCCTGATGAATTACTTCAGCAGAGAGCAACAGACTTTAGAGATATTAAGACAAGAATGCTTAAGATTTTATTGGGAATAGAAGATGTTGATATTTCACAGGTACCCGCAGGAACAGTTATCGTAGCAAGAGATTTAACACCTTCTATGACAGCAGGAATTAATCCGGAGAACATCGAAGGTATTCTTACGGAAGTAGGTGGAAGAACATCTCATTCAGCTATTCTTGCAAGAGCAATGGAAGTACCTGCAGTATTAAGTATTGAAAATATTTGCAGTATTGCTAAAAATGGAGATAAGGTAGTTCTTGACGGAACAAGTGGAGAAGCTATTTTAAATCCTGATGATGAAACAGTTGAAAAGTTCAAAAAGATGTACAGCGATTATCAGAATGAAAAGAGCATTGTTAAAAGAATATGCAGGCAAGCCTTCACAGACTAAGGATGGCGTAAAAGGTTGAATTAGTATGTAATATTGGAAAACCTGCAGATGCTAACAAGGCTGTTGAATGTGATGGCGAAGGTATTGGACTTTTCAGAACAGAATTTTTATTTATGGATAGAGATTCTATGCCTACAGAAGAAGAACAGTTTGAAGCATATAAGGAAGTAGCAGAAAAGATGAAAGGAAAACCGGTTATCATCAGAACACTTGATATCGGCGGTGACAAGGATGTTCCATATCTTGGATTGGAACATGAAGACAACCCATTCCTTGGTTTTAGAGCTATTCGTTATTGCTTACAGAGAAAAGATATTTATGATATTCAGTTAAAAGCTTTGCTTAGAGCCAGTGCATTTGGAAAGATTAAGATTATGGTTCCACTTGTAACAGGTGTTGATGAATTAAGACAGGTTAAGGCTATGATCAAAGACATTATGGCTGAATTAGATAAGGAAGGCGTAGCTTACAATAAGAACATTGAAGTTGGTGTAATGATGGAAACACCTGCAGCCTGCATGATGGCAGATGCTCTTGCAAAAGAAGCAGCTTTCTTTAGTATCGGTACAAACGATCTTACAGGATACACAATGGCAGTAGATAGAGGAAATGCAAAGGTTGCATATCTTTATTCAACATATAATCCGGCAGTACTTAGAGCAATTAAGCGTATTATCGAATGTGGTAAGAAAGAGGGAATTATGGTAGGTATGTGTGGAGAAGCAGCAGCAGATTCAAAACTTATCCCACTTCTTTTAGCATTTGGTTTAGATGAATTTAGTGTAAGTGCTACAAGTGTATTAAAGACAAGAAAGACTATTTCCGATTGCATAATGGATGAATGTAAGGCATTAGCTGATAAAGTTATGGCATGTGTAACAGAGGAAGAAGTTTTTAGAAATTTTAGGATAGTCATAAATCAATAAATAAATGCATATTTTTGGTTTGTTAACGGAGAGCAATTATAACAGGGAGAAATCTTTGGTGTAATTGCTCTTTTCCTTTCTATTTTTTTCGAAAAATAAGTAGTTTTATACAAAAAGTTATGTAACCCTTGACAAACCCCTGAAAATATTAAGAATATAAAGTATAGATTAATGTACGAAGAAGGGGGAAGTTATGCTTGCAAGAGAACGACAAAATACAATTGTTGAAATAGTAAACAGAGAAGGTTCAGTAAGAGTAAAAAATTTAAGTAAAAAATTTGGAGTAACAGAGGATAGTATTAGAAAAGACTTAGCTCATTTAGAAAAAGACGGAATGTTAAAGAAGACTTATGGTGGGGCAGTAAGAGTCAGGACAAACAGTCATGACAGATATGTTTCACAGAGAATAGGTAAGAACGTAGAAGAGAAGCGTGTAATAGCAAAAAAGGGCTTATGAAATAATTCAGGACGGCGATGTTATTTTTTCTTGATATTTCAACCATAAATATTGAACTGGTAAAACTTATAGTTGAGGCAGACAGACCGGTTACAGTTGTTACAAATATGATTGATGCCATACTTATAATGCTTCATGAGAAGGATACCAAGACTAAACTTATTTTCCTTGGTGGAAAATTAAACAGGGGCAGAGATGGTTTCGTTGGAACAATAACTAACAGAAATATCTCTAACTATCAGTTTGATAAGGCATTTATGGGAGTGGTTGGAATAGAGGTCAACAGAAACAGAGTCTATACATATGATACGGAAGATGCATTAACAAAGAAGTCTGTAATGGAAGTAAGCAATGAGTGTTATATGCTTATGGAAAGAGAGAAACTTTCTAAGGATGGCAATTACAAATATGCCGGCATAGACGAGTTTACCGGATTAATTATGGAAGAAAGTGTAGAAGGCACCATAATGTCAAAATTAAAGTCCTATAATATTGATATATATTGTTAACAGATAAGCTGTGTAATTAAAATTAAAATTGACAAATTTGCCATTAAATAATAGAATTGTTAGCAGATGGTAAACATAGTGAAGGGAAGAGTATCCTTAAAGATAGCATACAGAGAGTCTGAAATGGTGAGAACAGGCAGTGAAGAGTAAGGTGAAGATGGCCCCCTGAATGGCATCGGTGAGTGCTACATAAGCCGGTGACGGGAACACCCGTTATAGTGTAAATAAGGTTGGAATGTGTTTTGTAATTATTAAGAATACTATTCCGAACAGCCATTGCTTACACATCAGGAAAGCCTCATATTGGTAATACTTATGAAGCAATTTTGGCTGACAGTATTGTAAGATTTAAAAGACAGCAGGGATATGATGTAAGATTCCAGACCGGAACAGACGAACACGGACAGAAGATTGAATTAAAGGCAGCGGAAGCAGGAATTACACCAAAGGAATTTGTAGATAATGTTTCCGGTGTTATTAAGGAAATCTGGGATTTAATGAATACATCATATGATAAATTCATTAGAACAACTGATCCTGACCATGAAAAACAGGTTCAGAAGATTTTTAAGAAACTATATGATCAGGGAGATATTTATAAGGGACATTATGAAGGAATGTACTGTACACCTTGTGAATCTTTCTTTACAGAATCACAGTTAGTAGATGGAAAGTGTCCTGACTGTGAGAAGTAACACCTGCAAAGGAAGAAGCTTATTTCTTCAAAATGAGCAAATACGCAGACAGATTAATTGAACATATTAACACACATCCTGAATTTATTCAGCCTGAATCAAGAAAGAATGAAATGATGAACAACTTCCTTCTTCCGGGATTACAGGATTTATGTGTATCAAGAACATCATTTAAATGGGGAATTCCTGTAGACTTTGATCCAAAACACGTAGTTTATGTATGGCTTGATGCATTATCAAACTACATTACAGGTTTAGGATATGATGTTGATGGAAATAATGACCCATTATATGACAAATATTGGCCGGCAGACCTTCACCTTATTGGAAAGGATATTATAAGATTCCATACAATCTATTGGCCAATTATGCTGATGGCATTAGATGTTCCACTTCCAAAGCAGATTTTTGGACATCCTTGGTTATTACAGGGTGACGGAAAAATGAGCAAGTCAAAGGGTAACGTTATTTACGCGGATGACTTGGCAAATCTTTTGGTGTTGATGCCGTAAGATATTTCGTGCTTCATGAAATGCCATTTGAAAAATGATGGAACTATTACTTGGGAATTAATGGTTGAGAGTATGAACTCAGACCTTGCCAATACACTTGGAAATCTTGTTAACAGAACAATTTCAATGTCAAATAAGTATTTTGACGGAGTTGTAAGCAACAAGGGAGTTGACGAAGAAGTTGACGATGACTTTAAGAAGGTTATTTTGGATACACCTGTTAAGGCAGCTGAAAAGATGGATGAGTTAAGAGTTGCAGATGCAATTACAGAAATCTTCACATTATTTAAGAGATGCAATAAGTATATAGATGAAACTATGCCTTGGGCACTTGCCAAGGAAGAAGATAAGCAGGACAGACTTGCCACAGTACTTTATAACTTAATTGAAGGTATTACAATTGGCGCAAGCCTATTGGAGCCATTTATGCCTGAAACATCAAAGAAGATTCTGGCTCAGATTAATGCACAGCCAAGAGCTTTTGAAGATATGACAGAATTTGGCAAATACCCATCAGACAACAAAGTAACAGAAAAACCGGAAATCTTATTTGCAAGAATGGATATTAAGGATGTTATGGAAAAAGGTAGAAGAAATTAAGGCAGCTCAGAAGGCTGAAAAAGCAGAGGAAAAATATCCTGAAGTTGAAAAAGAAACCTGAGATTACAATTGATGATTTTGACAAGATTCAGATTCAGGTTGGTGAAGTAATTAAGTGTGAACCTGTTCCAAAGGCTAAGAAACTTCTAGTTTCGCAGATTAAGATTGGAGCAGAAACAAGACAGATTGTTTCAGGTATTGCAAAATACTATAAACCTGAAGAAATGGTAGGAAAGAAAGTTGCCGTTATCACTAACTTAAAACCATGTAAGCTTTGTGGTGTAGAATCACAGGGAATGATTTTGGCAGCAGGAGATGACGAAGGAAACCTTTCAGTTGTAACAGTTGATAAAGATATTGTTAGTGGAAGCGAAATCTGCTAAATCGGAGGAAATATGATTTTTGATACATGCACATTATGACGATGAAGCATTTGATGATGACAGAGAAAAGTTATTAGAGAGAATGCAAAACAGAGGTGTAGAATATATCGTAAACGTAGGCGCAAGTATGTCATCATGTAAAAAAGCACAATAGGTCTTGTGAGACGTTTTCCATATGTTTATGGAGCATTAGGCGTTCATCCGGATGAAGTTTCAGAACTTACGGAAGAAGATTATCAGTGGCTTAAGAAAAGCATTTACAAGCCTAAAATCGTTGCAGTAGGCGAAATAGGCTTGGATTATCATTGGAATGATAATAAAGAGCAGCAGATAGAATGGTTTGAAAAGCAAATGGATATTGCAAGAGAGGCTGAATTACCGATCATTATTCACAGCCGTGATGCGGCAAATGACACATATGAAGTTATGAAGGCTAACAAGGCTGATGAAATCGGTGGAGTAATTCATTGTTTTTCTTACACAAAGGAAATGGCAGAAAAATTCCTTGATATGGGATTTTATCTAGGAATCGGTGGTGTAGTAACATTTAAAAATGCTAAGAAATTAAGGGAAGTTGTAGAATATATGCCAATGGATAGAATGGTAATAGAAACAGACTGTCCTTATTTAACACCGGAACCAAACAGAGGAAAGAGAAATGATTCCTTTAATCTGCCTTACGTTGTAAATAAAATAGCAGAGATTAAGAACATTAGCCCTGCAGAAGTTATTGATATTACTTCAAATAATGCAAAAGACCTTTATGGAATAGGCAGAAAGAGGTTTGATTAATGGCATATCTTGGAACACCAAGTGCAACAAAGGAAATAATAAATAAATATAGCTTTGCTTTCCAAAAAAAAAAATTCGGACAGAACTTTTTTAATTGACTCAAATGTATTGGAAAGTATTATCAGAGGAGCTGAAATAACAAAAGATGATTTCGTTTTGGAAATCGGTCCGGGAATAGGAACGATGACACAGTATCTTTGTGAAGCTGCAAGACAGGTTGTGGCTGTGGAAATTGATAAGATGTTAATTCCTATTTTGGAAGATACATTGTCAGAATATGATAATGTGGAAGTTATAAATCAGGACGTGCTAAAGGTTGACATAAAATCTTTAGCAGAGGAAAAGAATAATGGTAAACCAATTAAGGTTGTTGCCAATTTGCCATATTACATAACAACACCTATTATTATGGGATTGTTTGAGAGTGGTGTGCCAATTGACAGCATTACAATAATGGTTCAAAAAGAAGTGGCGGACAGAATGCAGACAGGACCGGGTTCAAAGGATTATGGGGCATTGTCATTGGCAGTTCAGTACTATGCCACTGCAAAGGTTATTCTTAATGTGTCAGCAACATGTTTTATGCCAAGACCAAATGTTGATTCAGCGGTAATAAAGCTAACAAGACATAAAGAACCTACAGTTAATGTGGCAGATGAAAAATTAATGTTTAAAATCATAAGAGCTTCTTTTAATCAGAGAAGAAAAACATTAGTTAACGGATTGAAAAATTCACCGGAGCTTAGTTTTTCTAAGGAACAGATAGTTAAGGCCGTAGAAAAAATAGGAAAACCGGAAACTATAAGAGGTGAGGCATTGACTTTGGAAGAGTTTGCAGAACTTGCAAATGCCTTTACAGAATTAAAATAAGATTTTAAATTAAATCATAATAGAATAAAAATCATATTAGAAACGCAGAATAATTTAGATGGAAGTTTAAATAGTTCTGCGTTCTTTTTTTATGCTTAGAAATTCATATATTGTAGAAAAAAATTGGAATGTTTATGCTTAAAAATAAAATAAAAATCAATATGGTAATGTCCGTGGTTCTTCTCGTGTCAATGACAATAATAGCCTGCAACATGGATAAGGTAGCTACAGTTGAAATGGAAAAAGAAAATAAAAATGTTAAAACTAAAAATGGCAAAGTTGTTGTAATTGATCCGGGACATGGGGAGATGATCCGGGAAAAGTAGGCGTTAATGGCACAAAGGAAAAAGACGTAAACCTTGCCATTTCTAAATGCCTTAAGAAAGTTTTGAAGATAACGGATTTGATGTGGTAATGACAAGAAATAAAGATGAGATTCTAAATGAGGGAGGAAAGTTTTCCAAGGTTGGAGATTTAAACAAAAGATGTAGCATAATAAATAATACATATCAAATAAACAGTAATAGCATTATGATAAGCATTCATCAAAACAGCTTTACAAACCCAAATGTAAAAAGGTGCCCAAAGCTTTTTCTATGAAAAATCAGAAAAAAAGTAAAAAGCTTGGATTAATACTTCAAAATCATTTGAACAAAAAATTAATACAGAAAAAAAAAGGCGGCAAAGCCTAACAACAGTTATTATATGCTTATAAATTCTAAATGTCCGGGAACAATAATAGAGTGTGGTTTTTTAAGCAACCCAAGTGAGGAGGAAAGTCTTTCAAAGGAGGAATATCAGAAGAAACTGGCGGAAATAATATGTACCGGAATTAAAGAATATTTTGGAGAAAAATAGGTAATGGTAATAGTTAATATAATTTGTAAAATGGGGTAATATATGATAAAATAGACAAGATAAAAATTAGATGAGGCGTAAGATGAAAACTATAATAAAAAAAACCAGTGTAGATAATATAGATATGGATACAATTAACCAGGCAGGAGAGATTATAAGACAGGGTGGTCTGGTTGCTTTTCCTACAGAAACTGTTTACGGACTGGGAGCAGATGCATTAAATGAAGAAGCGGCAGCAAAGATTTATGCTGCAAAGGGACGCCCATCAGACAATCCGTTAATTGCCCACATAGCAGATTTGGAAATGCTTAAACCGTTGGTTGAAGAGATACCACCGGTGGCTGAGAAATTAATGGATGCCTTTTGGCCGGGACCTATGACACTTATATTTAATAAGAGTAACCTGGTACCAAAGGGTACAACAGGAGGCTTGGACACAGTTGCAGTAAGATATCCTAATCACCCTATTGCACAGGCACTTATTAAGGCGGCTGGTGTTAGTATTGCGGCACCAAGTGCTAATCTTTCAGGAAAACCAAGCCCGACTTTAGGGGAACATGTAATAGATGACATGGACGGTCGTATTGATATGATTATTGATGGCGGAATGGTAGGAATGGGACTTGAATCAACTATCATTGACGTGACAGTTAATCCACCAATGATTTTAAGACCAGGATTTATTACATATGAAATGGTAAAAGAGATTGTTCCCGATGCAACAGAGGACAGAACGATTTTTACAAAACCAACTAAGGAGTTTAAACCGAAAGCTCCGGGAATGAAATACAGACATTATGCACCATCGGCAGATTATACGATTTATAAGGGCGATGAAGTAAAGGTGGCAGAAAAAATCATCGAACTTGCAAATGAAAAAAAGCAGATGAAGGTAAGATTACAGGAATTATAACAGCAGACCAGCATTTGCATATGTACCAGGGAAGACTAAACAAGAGCATTAAGGTAGTATCGCTGGGAGATTTAGAAAAGCCGGAAACAGTTGCCAATCATTTGTTCAAGGCATTAAGAGACTTTGACAAAGTGGATACAGAATTTATTTTTGGTGAAGCATTTTCAGAGAAGAATGTGGGACAGGCAATCATGAACAGGCTTACTAAGGCAGCAGGTTATAACATCATTGATGTATAGCAGTTCGGAGGTAAAATGCTAGAATTTTCAAAAATTTTGTTTGTTACGGATATGGATACGTCACCGGGACCACTTGCAGCAACTTTGCTAAAACATTATTTGCCATTAGAACAGGTAAATATTGATTCAAGAGGACTTGCAGTTCTTTTTCCGGAGCCGATGAATCCTAAAACTGTAGCAATCGCAGCCTCAAAGGGATTGGACATTAACCGTACTTCAATACAACTTGAACCGGAGGATTTTGGACAAGACGTATTGGTACTGGTATTAGATGAGTCAAGGAAGCAGGCAGTATATGATGACTATGCAGAGGCAGTTAATGTTTATACATTAACAGAGTATATTAACGAGGCAGGAAGCATAGTTAATCCAGATGGTGGTGAGTTAGCGGATTATGCCAAGATGTATGAAACATTAGACAACATAATTCAGAAATTAGCTAACAAGCTTAATGAAAGTAAATACAAAAACTAAAAAATACATAAAAAAAAAAGCACGGAGGAAAACAAATGGGAAAGACATTTATAATGGATCATCCATTGATCCAGCACAAGATTGGAATTATTAGAAGAAAAGAAACAGGAACAAAAGATTTTAGACAGTTAATCAGCGAAATTGCAATGCTTATCACATATGAAGCAACAAGAAACTTAGAATTAGCTGACCAGGAAATCGAAACACCGATATGCAAGACAACAGTTAAAGAATTAGGCGGAAAGAAGTTAGCAATCGTACCTATTCTTAGAGCAGGTCTTGGTATGGTAGATGGAATGCTTGCAATGATTCCATCAGCAAAAGTAGGACACATTGGACTTTACAGAGATCCTGTTACAGCATTGCCTCACGAGTACTACTGTAAATTACCTGAAGATTGTGACAAGAGAAACGTATTCGTAGTAGATCCAATGCTTGCAACAGGCGGTTCAGCTATTGCAGCAATTCAGATGCTTAAAGAAAAAGGTGTAAAGAACATTACATTAATGTGCATTATTGCAGCACCTGAAGGCGTAAAAGCAATGGAAGAAGCACATCCTGACGTAAATATGTACATTGGTGCATTAGATGAAAAATTAAATGAACACAAGTACATCGTTCCGGGACTTGGAGATGCAGGAGATAGAATCTTCGGTACAAAATAATAAAATTAACGTGTTTGCAATAGAAATTTTTCCGTGGCAAATAAATAGTAGCATTTCACTTTTGACAAGAAATTAAAAGGAGAAAGAAATGGCTAGTAGTAAGAGAAAGGATTACATTTCATGGGATGAGTATTTTATGGGAGTTGCATCTTTGGCGGCACTAAGGTCAAAGGATCCAAATACTCAGGTGGGAGCATGCATAGTAAGTGACGATAACAAAATTTTGTCAATGGGCTATAACGGGCTTCCGGTAGGTTGTAGCGATGATGAATTTCCATGGAATAGAGAAAGCGACGATCCATATGACAATAAATATTTTTACACAACTCACAGCGAATTAAATGCCATTTTGAATTATAGAGGCGGCAGTCTTGAAGGAGCAAAGATTTATGTAACTTTGTTTCCTTGTAATGAGTGCGCCAAGGCCATTATTCAGTGTGGCATTAAGAAGGTTATATATGGCGATGATAAATATGGAGATACATCTTCTGTAAAGGCGTCAAAGAGAATGATGGCAGCAGCAGGTGTGGAATATATTCCATATGAGAAATCAGGCAAAAGAGATTAAAATAAAGCTTTAGTAAACAATTCTATTTTTTGCTGAATATACTAGACTGATAAGGTTTTTGATTAGTTTAGGATAGTATATGGATTATAAATATATACCTTTTTATGTTCAGGGAAATGCAGTACAATGGGGAATGGCGGAAGATAGAGACATTGAATATGTTAAAGAGATGTATCCTCTAACTTTTATGACCATTCAGGAGATGGTAGAGAAGGAATGTGATTATCAGGAGTTTGCAGGAAGTATGATGTTTGACGAATATCCTGACAAAATGGGAATCCTAAGGATTGTTAATCGTATTTTTGAAAATATTAAAAAAGAAGAGGCATCCTGTAATGGCAAGGAATGCATTAAGTATCCTGATGACCAGTGGCTTAAGGATATAATAATGGTATTGCTGCTTAATGAAATATATAGAAGAAGACAAAAAAAGAAAAAGATATTATTAAGATTAAAAGTGATTTAGTCTTAACAAAAAAAGCACTAAGAATAAAGGGTTGAATGAAACCTAAATCTTAGTGCTTTTTTCAATTAACAAGAAAATCCTTTGGAAAATCTATTAATTGATATTTCCAATGTGTGAAAACATCATTAAAGGGCATAAAGTATTATTGCAAAAAATGTAATATACTTCCTGCAAGAATAAACAAATGGAAAATAGAATGCATCCATTTATGACTGCTTCCAAGTCCGTAAAGAATAGAGCCTACAGTGTAGGCAATGCCTCCGGCAACAAGTAAGATAACGCCACCTGTGCCCATAACTTCAATGGTAGGTTTTATGAAAATAATAATAACCCATCCCATGGCAAGGTAGCAAATCATAGAAAATACGCTGTATTTCTTTAAGTCAATTGCAGTAAGGGTACAGGCAATAATTGCACAACCCCAAACTAAGCCAAATAAAGACCATGCCAAAACGGGATATTTGGCTCTCATTGGAACAAGAAGTATTGGTGTGTAACTTCCTGCAATAAGAAAATAAATGGTGCAGTGGTCAAGAACCTGCATAACCTTCTTACCCATTCCCGGTCTTAAACCATGATAAACACTGGACATTGTATATAAAACAATTAAAGTTACCCCATAAATGCAACTGGAAACAACGCCGATTCCACTGTGATGCTTGGCCGAAACAATAATGCAAAGCACAAGAGCTGCAATACCTAAAGCCGCACCAACGATATGGGAAACCATATTAAAAAATTTCTTCACCTTTAGAATAATTAGGAAGCTGTCTGTCAGCTAATTTAATTCTTTGTTTCATAAAAAGTTCTTCCTTCCTTAAAAAATGACTACTCAACGCTATGTAGTATTCAATACTACGTCAAAGTATATATATATTATACGCAAATGTCAATAAAAAAAATGCATAAAAAATGAAGGCTGTATAAGTGACTATTGAAAATGGCAAATTTTCCATAGGAATAATAAGTGATGTCATAGGACAATATTAATAAATATATAACATATTCAAAATATGTTTTTTGTCTAAATTATATTAAGAAATGAATAAAAACTTTTTGTGTAAAAAAGCGTATAGACTTTGACAAAATCAGTATATATAATATGCGTATATTCAAAAACAAAACACAGAACAACAAAAACAAAGAAAATTCGACATATGTGCAAAGAACTGGTTTACCCAATAGGAAGAAACAGAGGTGAGAGCGTTGCACATGTTAAAGATGTAATAAGTAAGGGGGGAAAACTATTGAAGAAGGGTAGTTTAGCTGTTTTTGATAATGACGAGAATTATACGGAATCTTTTTTGGAGTATATAGAAGAGAAGAAAAGGAATGCCTTTTGAGATTCAGGTATTTACGAAACAGGAGTCATTATTACAATATTTGGAAAGTCGGGAGCCACAATTATTATTGGTAGCTTCAGATGTAATGTGCCATGAGATTGAGAAGGTTAACAGGGAGAAGATTGTAATATTGGCAGGTGAGGAGGTTTCGTCTTCTTTTTCTGAATACAGAACCATCTATAAATATCAGTCAATGGAAAATGTTATCCACCAGGTTATAGATTACTACATTGATATAACAAAGGACAGTATTTTTGTACCTGTTACAAAGAACAAGTCGGAAATAATCGGTATACATTCGCCTGTAGGCAATGTGGGAAAGACTGCAGTTGCGTGGGCTATGGCACAGACTTTAGGAGCAGATTATACAGTTCTTTACATAAATATGCAGGAATATTCAGGAATGGATAGAATGTTTGATACGGATTTTGGAGCGAATCTGTCAGATTTAATGTATTTCTACAAGCAATCCCCGGAATCAATGGCCGTTAAACTTAAGGCAGTAACCTATTCGGCGGAGGGATTTGATTACATACCGCCGTTGGTATATTCCTGTGATTTAAGAAATATTGATACAGGGCAGTGGCTTCAATTTATACAGAACATTGCAGAATTAACAGAATATGACAAGATTATTATTGAGTTCGGTCAGGTACTTAACAATCCAATGATTTTGCTTGAAAGTTGCAATAGAATATTTGTGCCGGTTTCTAATGACTGGATGAATCAGTGCAAGAAGAAGGAATGGGAAGAGTATCTTTTAAGAACAGGTTATGAGGAAATATTAGACAGAACGGAAATGCTGCAAGTGCCACAAATAAGGCAATGGAGCAGCCTGGATGAATATAAAGAATGTTATTTGTGGGGAGAACCCGGAGATTACATAAGACAGGTATTGGGGGATTATAATGAACAAGTCAGAAATAGAACAGTTAAGAGGTTTGGTAATTGAAAGAGTTGATATGTCAAGAGAACCTGATGACAGTGAATTGCACGAAATCATAGACAGTGTAATTGAAAAAAATCAGGATTACAGATATATGTCAATTAAGAAAAAGACAAATAATACATAAAAAAAATATATTCCTCAATTAGAGGGTTAGGCATAATAGAGGAGTTGCTGGAAGAACCTGATATTACAGAAATAATGATAAATGGACCTAACAATATTTTTGTTGAAAAAAAGGGACGTATAAACAAAATAGATGAAAGGTTTGAATCTGAAAACAGGTTAAATGATATTATCCAACAGATTGTGGCAAAGACTAACCGTAGGGTAAATGAGTCAAATCCCATTGTGGATACACGACTTGAAGACGGTTCCAGAGTTAATGTAATATTGCCACCAATTGCTCTTGAAGGACCTATAGTTACAATACGTAAATTTTTCAAAAAGAGGAATTACAATCGACGATATGATTAGTTGGGGGACAATTTCAAAAGAGGCTGCTGATTTTTAAAAATGGCAGTTATGGCAGGCTATAATATTTTTTGTAAGTGGGGGGACAGGATCCGGTAAAACAACATTTCTAAATGTGTTATCTAATTTTATTCCTAAAGACGAAAGAATAGTCACAATTGAAGATTCAGCAGAACTAAAACTTGATTCTGTTGATAATATTGTCCGAATGGAAACAAGACAGGCAAACAGTCAGGGGAGAATGTTATTTCCATAAGGGATTTAATTAAAGCATCATTACGAGTCCGTCCGGATAGAATAATCGTTGGCGAGGTAAGAGGTGGGGAGACTTTGGACATGCTTCAGGCACTGAATACAGGACATGATGGTTCTATGTCAACAGGACATGGAAATTCTCCATCAGATATGATGACAAGATTGGAAACAATGGTTCTTATAGGAATTGATATGCCATTGGCGGCTATAAGAGCACAGATTGCAACAGCAATAGATATAGTTATTCATTTAGGAAGAATGAGAGACAAAACAAGAAAAAAAGTATTGGAAATTAATGAAGTGGTTGGGATAAGAAATGGTCAGATAGAACTAAACAGGTTGTATGTTTTTAAGGAAGAACCTGAATCTGACAAAAATAAAGTTGTGGGACAATTGGAAAGAACTGAAAATCCACTAATTAATAAGCAAAAGTTGGAAAGAAAGGGTTTGGCTTAAGATAATTGTCCGTTAAGGGGAATATGAATTATTGTATGTCAGGAAAGAAGAAGACTGTAAGTCTGATAATAATAGGTCTGTTGGTGATTTTAATGGGAAGAATGTTTTATGGAAGTTTTAAGGCAGGAATTATAATTCTGCCATTAGTAATACCAATATACAGGCAATATTCAACGAAATACAAAGACAGGGGCAAAGGCAGAATTTGAACATCAGTATAAAGAAATGCTTGTAGCCTTAAAGGATGGAATTGTTACAGGATATTCCGTTGAGAACGGATTAAAAGAAAGCTATCGTGAGATGGTTAATATTTATGGATATGATGGATTAATATGTTCAGAGTTAAGATTAATGACTTCAAGACTTAAACTTAATACACCAATAGAGATAGTTTTTAAAGATTTTGCGGAGAGAACTGATTTAGAAAGTGCTCATATGTTTTATAATACTTTTTCCATAGCACAAAAATCAGGCGGTAACATGAACAATGTAATAAAAAGAGTTATAGAAAATATTGTTCTTAAGGAATCAGTAAAGGAAGAAATTAATGTTGCCATAAACGACAAGAAACTGGAGCAGCGTATTATGACTGTGATTCCGTTGTTTTAATCGGATATATAAGTATGGCTTCCCCGGTTTTCTGGATATAATGTACAAATCCATAAAGGAAATATAGTTATGACGGTATGTCTAATAGTTTATCTACTTGCATACTTGTGGAGCGAAAAAAATAGTAAAGGTAAGCATATAAGATTGCAGAAATTGTGCAAACATAGGATAAGATCGTTTGACACGGTAAACACAGTGATTAAGAGAGGGGATGACATTGAAGGTTTATACAGTTCTACTTGGTTTGATTTTAATATTTTATATATTAACAGTCAGGTATAGACGAACCTTAAGAAAAAAGTTTAAGAAAGATAAACTTAGCCCATTGTACGGAATGTCCATGTTTATTGCTGACAGAATACCTAAAGGACTTTTACATAAAAAATACATATACGGAATCTTTAATAAAAAAGTTAAATGTACAGGAAAACATAAAAAGAGATTTATATGTATCGTGTAAATAAAATAGCTTCGTGCCTTGGAATGTTTATTTTGTTTCTGATATTTGGAATGGCAATAAGTTTTTCTGAAAATAAGGACAATAAAGGGCAAATAAAAACATTGGATAGAGACGGGCAAAGTATTAGCAGTTATAGTTTTTTTGCAAAGAATGGAGATAATGTTGAAAAAATTAATGTTGAAGTAGACCAAAGACAACTGTCAAAAGATGAATCCTTAAAACTAATGGAGAATAGTAGAAATAAGTTAGTTAAGCTTGTTTTGGACAAGAACAAAAGTGCTAACCATATTAATAAGCCATTGAATTTGATTCGTGAAATACCAGACACCGATATTTCGGTAACATGGGATATAAGTGATGGTAGGGTTTTGAATTATGATGGACAGATTATGTCTGATGTTTCACAGGAAGGTACAATTGTTAACCTTACGGCAAATATGGAATTAAATGAACTAACATTAAGCTACACATTTGCCGTAAATGTATTTCCAAGAAATTACAAAGGAGATATTCAGGAAGCAGTTCAGGAATACATAAACAGTCAGGATAGTGAGCAAAAGAAGATTTTTTTTGCCAGAAAATATATCAGGCGAAAAGATTAGTTATTATAAAAGTGCATCAAAAATAGGAAAATATATTCCAATAGTAGCATTTATTATGTGTGTGGCAGTATTTTTCTTAAAGGATAGGGATTTAAAAGTGAAGTGAAAAAACGAAATATACAACTTCAATCTGATTACCCTGAAATCCTAAGCAAAATTCTATTATATAGCAATGCAGGACTTTCAATAAAGAGCTCAATTGAAAGAATTGTAAGGCAATATGAGGATGAGAAAAAAAAAAATTCAAAAAGTATAATTATGCTTATGAAGAGTTGAAAATGGCAACGGTAAAAATGAAAAGCGGAGTGTAAGAAATTAATGCAATAAATCAATATGGAGAAAGATGTGGGTTGCACAATTATATAAAGTTGGCAAATATTATTGAACAAAACATACGCAGAGGAACAGGGGAGTTATCTTTTGCCCTTGAAAATGAGTTAAATAGGGCACTGGTTGAGAGAAAGAATACTGCTTTAAAAAAGAGGCAGCGAATATCAACTAAACTGTTAGGACCAATGACGGTTATGCTAATAGTGGCACTGGTTATTCTAATGGTACCGGCATTAATGTCAATAAATATGTGAAGAAGTGAAAACACAGTATAAAAACAATATGAAAATTGAATATAAAAATAAAATAGAAATGTGAAAATAAACAATTATGACAAGTGAAAACAGGGGGTATAGAAATGTTGGAAATTTTGAAGACAAAAGCAAGAATTATTTTAGGAAAACAGAAGGCAATGGGCGTTATAGAGGTAGTGCTGATAATTCTGGTACTTGTAGGACTTGCCTTAGTATTTAAATCACAGATAAGTGGAATAGCTGACGGAGTTTATACAACAATAAAAACTCAGATTAAAAAGTTTTAAAGTGGGGGAAAAACAAACTTTTTAAGGTAATAAATTTTACGAAAAGTTTTATGGGAAGTAAAAATGAAAGTAAAAGGAAGTATAACCATCTATTTAAGCATGATACTTATAAGTGTGATGTTGCTTGTTAATGTAATTGGTGAAAGTGCAAGAATCAGTGCAGTACAGGCGCAGATAAAAAGCTATACATATATGAGTGCAGAGTCAGCACTGGCAGGATATGGAAGACAGGTTTATGAAGATTATGGAATATTACTTGTATGGGAAAAAGCAGACTGTTGAGTCGGTAATAAAAAAAGAACATACAGGATAATATAAATATGGCAGATTTAAATGAGCCGGGCCTAAATTTTTTAGGAACAAATCTGGTTAATTTAGAAGTAACCGGAAAGGAGTATTTAACGAAAAAAGGAGGACAATATTTCTCAAATCAAATTAAATCGTATATAAAATATGCAGGTGTAATGGAAACTGTTGAAAGACTTGTGAAAGAATGTGAAACATACGAAAACTGTAATGACCAAAATAAAAAATAAGTGTGACATGAATATTGTAGTCGATGTCAATAAGGGGAATTGCAGGAACTTGTAGAAAATATTAATAGCATAGTTACAGGTTTAAAAGAAACAAAAGATTTAAGTAATAAGTATGATTCGGTTAGTCAGAAAATAGAAAAAACTTCAATCTGATTTTAATAAAAAAGAGGGAAAGAAAGTTTTGAAAGAGTATAGAGAGCTGATGGCATCAATCGAAATAAAATCGAAGGATGTGGACAGTGCTATTTCCAAGATAGAAGTGTACGAAAGAAAAAAAAACAGTTTTTGAAAAAGAATAGCTATACATCTGATGCAAAAGATTACATGGATACTAATTTGGAAATTTTGGCAAAAGTAAGGGATGAGATAAAGAGGGACAAAGAGCTTAACGTTTTGAAAATTAAAAAATTAGATTCAGGCAATATAAGCAAAGTTAAAAAGTCCATAAGCAACATGGGGAAAGTTATAAGCAAAATGGAGTCTTTAATTACACTGGAAAGTACAGAAGAAGATAGAGATAATTATTCAATATTTGAAAATTTAAAAGATTTTATTGATAGTGGAGTATTGTCACAGGTTTTAGAAAACCCGGAAAATGTATCAAAAATACTTTATCCGGTTCTAATCTGCCATCAACTTTGAAAGGCAAAAAAATAACAGTTTGTCAAAAGAAATAAAAAATAAATGTGTTAATGCACTATATGCAGGATTAAAGTTTGGCAACTACAATAATCCGGAAAAAATACAGTATTAAAGTATGAGCTGGAATATATTATTTCAGGAAAAGACAGTGATAAGGAGAATCTTGCATCTGTAGTGGAGAAAATTGTTTTGGCAAAAACAGGGATAAATATGGCTTATCTTATTACTGACAAAGAAAAAAATGGAACAGGTGTCAGCAATAGCAGCATCTGTGGCAATTGTAACAGGCTTACCTTTCCTGGAGTCGGTGGCAAAGGGAGTGCTAATTAGTGCATGGTCAATGGTGGAGGCAGTTAATGACATGAAAATATTGTTATCGGGAGGTAAGGTCGCTTTGACAAAATCAAATGGAGGCTGGAGAACTTCCATAGGCAACATAACAAATGGTGGTAAAAAAGAAGATTCAAAAGGACTAAGTTACAAAGAGTATTGCCAAATACTAATTGCAGTACAGAATACAGGGGACAGTCTATATAGAATAATGGATTTGATACAGATAAATATACAGAAAAGGTATAACAGTGAATTCTTAATGAGTAAAAAAGTCTGACGGGTTTTAAGCTGAAAGCTACTTATGAAACTGCACCATTGTTTACAGCTATTCCAATAGTAGTAAATAATCTGACAGAGGAAAATAATGCCTATAAATATAGTATGGCTTATTATGATTCTTATTAGAGATAAGTATTATGACAAAACAACTAACTGATGAAAATAATTTAAAACAAATTAGAAAAATAGAAATACTAAAGAAAAGAAAAGAAGATTGGAAAAGGCATTAATTCGTAAATATAAGGAACAAAAATTAGCTAATTCCAAATTAGAAAATCAAAGATTAAAAAGTCAGAACAGCTTAAACTTTAATGCAAGAAGAGGAGTAGCGTGTAGAAAAACTGCAAATATTATAAAGAATGAAACTATGATTACAAGAATAGAAAAAAGATTATCAAATTTAAAAGGATAGAAAATAAAAGGATGTACTGATTCGTTAGTCAGGAATTTAAGCCTATGGAGAGTATGTATGTGTTGTAAAGTATTCAGTGAAGTAGGAATGAAACATAGATGTGGTTAAAGATATGTTTCAATAACGGAAAGGATGTTTTCGTAGCTAATATGTTATGGTCAAATAAAAAAATAAGATGATGTTTCTCTCAAGTACAAAAGCTATTTTTTAATAACCCCTTTTATAAAAAAAAGCACCCAATAAGACGAAAAAGAAAACATCCTTTCATAAAAATAAAAGAAGGAGAACGGAAAAATGTGGAGACAAAAGATACAAAGATAAAAAATATAATTAAATGTACAGCAAAAGCTGCAATTACTATAGAGGCAACAATTTCATTAACTTTATTTATGTTTGTTGTGGTATTTCTAGCCGGTTTCATAACTGCTGTTGACAAGCAACTTTCAACACAGATTAAAATGAACCGTTTGGCAGAAAATATGGCAAAGCAAATGTTTTACATAAAACAAGTAGATGAAATTACTGATTATAGCGAGAAATTAAAAGAATACAAGGACAAATTTAAAGAGAATATAAGTGAAATGAAAGACACTTTGCCTGAAAGTAATTTAATAAAAGATGATTATATTGACATGGTTTATACATATGATTATAAGTTACCTGTTTTAAAGTAAAACCATAACCATAACTCAAAGAGCAAAGGTTAAAGACTGGACAGGCACGGATATGACTAAAGATTATGAACTGGTTTACATAACTAAGTATGGGAATGTATATCACAGCACAAAAAGAATGTAGTCATTTAATACTTTATATTACGGGAACAGAGTATGGTAAGGTTGGTGAAGCAAGAAATGAACAGGGAGAAAAATACACACCTTGTGAGTTTTGTGGAAATAAGAAAATAAGTGATACCACAACAGTATTTATTACAGCAGATGGAAACAGATTTCACACAAATCTCCAATGTAGTGGAATAACAAGAAATATTATAGAAATTGATATTAAGGAAGTGGATAACAGAAAACCATGCAGCAATTGTAATGGGGGATAAAATGTATTGGATTTGGTTAATGATTTTTTTTGTGCATATGCACATTTACAGATATAAAGAAAAGAAATGTTTGTGGTTGGTTATGTATTTTAAATATAGTGGCCGCAATTATGTTGCATACAATATTTAGGGATATAAGTGGAAAATCCCTTATTGAGGGAGCAATTATTGGGGGATATTTTTAATAATCAGTGTGGTTACAAGGGAGAAAATAGGATACGGTGACAGTCTTGTTTTTCTTGCAATAGGTTTGATTATAGGCGGAGAAAAATGCTTTGTTATAATTTTTTTGGAGTTTTCTGCTATGTAGTATCTTCTCACTAGTGACAATAATTCTAAAGAAAACAACATTTAAAAGTACCGTTGCCTTTATGCCCTTTGTGTTGGCAGGAGCATTAGTAACATTTATATCTACACAATAAAGGGGAAAAAATGAAAGGCAATAAACTAAAGGGAGAAATAACTATTGAAACAGCAATTGTGTTTCCTATTGTAATGCTAATGGTGTTACTGTTAATTTATTTTTCTATGTTTTTACACGATATTGTAAAAATGAAAAGCTATGTCTATGGAGCCGGATGCGCATATGCAGAAATGGAATTTAAAGATTTTGAAAGTAATGTTGAAAAGAAGTTTCAGTCAATACCATTGTTTATTACAAAAGTAAGTGCAAAGTGCGGTGAAAGCACAAATCAGTATAAGATAACACTACAATATACATCCATAAGCAATATTAAGTGGATGGAAGAATTCATTAATAAGGGAAATAACAGTTATGAAATAAATGTGGAAAAAAAGAATGAGTCGAAAAAATTTTCGGAATTACTTCGGCAATTAGAGATAACGTACAAAAGGGGGACAGTGATAATTAATGGAAGTTGTTAACAAAAAAGATGGAAACAAAAATTTTATGATAATAAAAGGGATTGAAATTGATGAAAATGATTATAAATTTAAAATGCTTAAAAATAATAATATAGAAAATGTAATCCCAATAGGTCTTAGAGTTATAGATGGAGAAAAACAATTGTACTATAACGTAACAGAGTACATTACTGTAAAAGCGATGTTTTCGCGAAAAAAGATGTCAGGAAAAAGACTTATATAATTTAATAAAGGACATTAAAAGTTATCTAAAAGCACAAAAGAATACCTGATGGATTTAAATGATTTTTTGTTTGACATTAATTATGTGTACATAAATAAGAAATCGGGAGAATATGGTTTTTGTTATTGCCCAAATGAGTATGAAGATGTACAGCAGAATATGAGAAATATTTTTGACAGCATATTAGAATGTATTGACCATAACAATAAGCCTGCAGTTCTTATGGCTTATGGAATACAGCAGATTACAATTAGCGACAGTTATACTGTGCAGGATTTGTATAATTGTGCTGTTGAAAACTACAAAGAAGCAAAGGAAAGTACATATAAAAAGAAAGACCGGGAAGAGTTTGTTAAAGGAGTTGAGAATATTGTTATTAATACGGAAAAGAATGTAGTAACAAAACCATATGAAGAAAAAAAAAAAAAGTCTTTTAAAAAAATAATGGAAAGATTAAAAGGGAAAAATAAATATGAGGATGAAGATGAACTGGAAGCAGAACTGGAAAATCCTTCGGAAATTAATAAAAAAGAGAGTGGTTTAAAAGAAATTTCAGGGCAGGCTACAGAAGAACCACTGTACAATTACTCAGATTATCAAATGGCAACAATAGGCGAGGAGACAGATAATTACAGAGACAACTATGAGAAAGGTTATGATGATAATTATGACGGAGATTATGAAGAAGCTACAATGTTATTAACATCATCAGGAGCAATAAATAGAATAACCCTAAAAAAGAAATTAGTAATCAGGGAAGCATGAAAATCGAACCAAAGGGTTATCCGTGCATATTAGGAAAGAGTAAGTTAAGCAGCGATTATATAGTGGACAGTCCTGTAGTAAGCAGGGTTCATTTAAGACTATCGGAAGAAATGTCTAACTATTATGTTGAGGATCTTAATTCTACTAACGGAACTTACGTTAACGGGCAAAAACTTGAACCTCATAAACCTAAAGAAATTAATGTGGGAGATCAAATAACTGTAGCAGATATAGACTTTATAGTGGAGTGATAAAGTTCGTAGTGGTATAATAGTCTTAGTGTAAATTACGGAATAGTCCGTGTAATCAAGTGCTTAAGGAGGCTGTTATGGACGAAAAAATTCAAAAGTTAAAAGAGATTATTGATGGAAGTGACAATATTGTATTTTTTGGCGGAGCAGGAGTTTCCACAGAAAGTGGTGTTCCGGATTTTAGAAGTGTGGACGGATTATACAATCAGGAATATGATTATCCACCGGAAACAATTTTAAGCCATACTTTTTATAGAAGAAATCCGGAAGAGTTTTATAGATTTTATCATAATAAAATGTTATTTCCTGATGCAAAAACCGAATGCAGCCCACAAAGCTTTGGCAAAATTAGAAAAGAAAGGAAAACTAAAGGCTGTAGTTACGCAGAATATTGATGGCTTGCATCAGGCAGCAGGAAGTGAAACTGTTTATGAGCTTCATGGCTCTGTTCATAGAAACTACTGTGAATCCTGTGGCAAGTTTTACGGACTTAAAGATATAATGGCGCAGAAAGGAGTACCTAAGTGTAGCTGTGGAGGAATTATTAAGCCTGATGTGGTTTTGTATGAAGAAGGACTTGATCAGAATACAATAAGAAAGTCTATCGAAGCCATTTCCAATGCAGATGTACTTATAATAGGAGGAACTTCTCTTGCGGTTTATCCGGCAGCAGGGCTTATAGATTATTATAGAGGAAACAAGCTTGTTCTTATAAACAAGAGTTCCACGCCAAAGGATTCAAGGGCAGACCTGATTATAAATGATGCGATTGGTAAGGTTTTAGGTCAGATTGTAGAATAATAATTTTTTTTTTTGTATAAATAGAAGTGTCGGTGTTTAATCGGCACTTTTATTGTCACAAAAGTTTATGCATACAGGGTAGAGTTTTTGACAAATTAATACAGCACCACTATGGTATTATCTCTTTCGTAAAACAAAGAAAGGAGAGGTATCATGATAGAAGTGGTATATAGTGGAGAGGAGCATGAAGAGCAGGATGAGGTCAGAATTCGAAAAATATTCATCAAATAGGAAATAACAGTTCAAACAAGAAAATATACATAGAAGATTATGTAATGACATATTTAAAGAAGAGCCCCCTTCAGGTGAGGATAATGTTAAATATGGGGTATTACTGGGAGATGTAAAAAGGGCAAAAGGAAATGTTTATATTTTTGTAAAAGGAATGGTGGAAGTTCGTGATGTAATAGAAAACAGTATTATTTTTAATGATGATATCTGGTCCGGAATTTACAAAGATATAAAGCAGTTTTTTGAACAGTTAAATATTGTTGGCTGGTATGTTTCGGTTCCTTACAGGGTAAGTGAGGATATGAATGGAATAAGAAAGATTCATCTTGATAACTTTGCCGGAAATGACAAAGTATGTTTTGTGAAAGACAGGGCAGAAAAATGAAGAAGGCTTTTATAGCTATGAACAGTCAGGTCTTGGAAAGCAGCAGGGCTACTATATCTATTATGAGAAAAATGAGAAAATGAAAAAATATGTTAAAAACTTAAAAAACAGTGCAACAAACAGTGGGATAGCTAACAATGAAATAAAAAATATTAGCGTGGATGACAAGATAGGAGGCGAGGATAAAAAAAGATAAGAAATCATCCAAGAATAAATTGGAGAACATAGAATTAAAAGCGGAGGAGGCAAACGGCAAAACTATAAAAATTTCAAAAGAAGAAAGTAAACAGGATAATAATTTAAACAAAAAATTTAAAAAATAAAGAAAAGAGTCAATGGTTTAAAAATAGCAAAAGTACTAATAATACAGTGGAAGAAACTGGAGAGCCCATACGACAGGGAAGGATTGCATATGGTGTAAGTGGTCTTTTAATTGTAGCTTTATTATTATCAACAGTTGTAATGCTTAATAATTATGGAGAATTAAAAAATATTAAAAGTACTTTGGCAGGAATTAGTAGAGAAAGAGAGGCTCAGGCTGTTAATAAAATTTTAAGTGCATACACCGAAACAACAAAAAACAGAGTGCCACAACCGTAGCAGGATTGGAAAGCAAGAAAGCAAGAGCTACCAATGGTAGCAATGTTACTCAGAAAAACAATGACAACGGAGAGGTTGTTTCAAAACATACAGCGGGAACTAATCAGGATAATAACAGCAGTAACAATAGTATTACCAATACTACAAATGATAGTAATAATACTAACAGTAATAAGCCTTCAGGTAGTGAAACGGAAAATAATAAAACAAAAAAGTATTTCCAGTGCTTATTCAGGACAATACCATACAGTTAAACCGGGACAGACATTGTATGACATTAGTATGAGTTATTATGGAACAAGTGAAATGGTAGATGAAATAAAAGACAGAAATAACATTGACGATGATTACACAATCAAGGAAGGACAAAAATATTATTGCCTTAACAAAAAAAATGGTGTCATTATTCAGCAGATATTGTATAATCTTTAATAGATTTAACAAAGGAAGTGAAATCGTGGCAAATAAATACATTAGAAAATTCAGAAGACTGAAAAAAGAAGGTCAAAATTCTACATATATGAAAAATACCAAAAGGTGCTTGAGAAAAGGGCTGTAAAGCTTGGAATAATAGTAGCTGTGATTTTGATTATTGTTGAGCGTTGTTCTTTTACAAAAATATCACAAATACACCACCTACAAGGTAATTGAATCCACTAATATTAAAGGTGGAGCGAGCAGTAAATATATTCCTTTTGGTGACTATGTTATTAAGTACAGCTATGATGGAATATCCTATATTAAGGACAAAGAAACTGTTTGGGAAGAAGCATATGAAATGAAGCAACCTATTATTGATGTATGTGACGACTATGTGGCGATAGCGGATAAGAATACCAATGATATTTTCATATACAACGATAAAGGTCGTCAGGGACAGGTTTCCGTAAGCTATCCTATTGTGAAATTAGAGGTGGCAAAGCAGGGAGTTGTTGCTGCGTTGCTTGAGGACAAAACATCTAACTATATTGAGGTGTACGATAAAGAGGGAAAAACAGTTGGTATCTCACAAGTCTATTATTGATGAAAATGGATATCCGATTAATTTCTCAATGTCAGATGACGGGGGAAAGAATGGCAGTTTCGTACCTTACCGTGAAAAATGGCTCTTTTGAAAATAAGATACAGTTTTATGATTTTTTCTAATTCGGGGAAAAACATAGAAAACCGAATGGTGAAAGAGTTTAGCGGATATGGTGAGACAATTGTTCCTACAATCAGTTATGTTTCAAACAGTCAGGTAGTGGCAATAGGCGAAGATATAGTTTCTATATATAAGGTGGGTAACAAGGATATTACCAAAAATGATATAAAAATAAAAGAAGAAATACAGAAAGTATTTTATAATGACAAATATGTAGGATTGGTATTTAAAAATGCCAGCACGGACAGACCTTACAGAATTGAAGTATACAATTCAAGTGGATCCCAGATATTAAATTCTACAGTGGATATGGATTTTGAAAATGTTACATTTGCCGGAGATAATATTTTAATGTATAGTGATATGCGATGCGAAATATTATCAATAAAAAGGTGTGAAAAATTTCAGACTAATTTTAAGGGACAGATTTATGGATTAATGCCATATGACGATTCCAAAACTTATTTGTTAATGACTAACTCAAAAAATACAGAAGATTCGATTGAAATAACGGAGGAATGAAATGGGCAATATAATACTGACAGGGGTAACGGTTTTTGTTGTGGTAATGATTGCTATAGGAATGAAGAGAGACTTGTAAAGACGGCATTTTCTTTCGGCTCGATTTTTATAGCACTTATACTGGTGAATATTTTAACACCTGTTGCAAAAAGAGGCAATAAAAAATACACCGGTTTATGACTCAATAAACCAAAATATACAAAGCTATGTAAGTGAACATATAGCAACATCTACAGAAAACATGACGGAAACAGGAATCAATAATCAAGAGAAAATCATTAATGAACTTCCATTGCCTAATGGACTAAAAAGAATCATTAACAAAAAATAATAATCAAAGCAGTTATGATTCATTGGCAGTAAATACATTTAAGGAATATGTTGTGGCATATTTAACAGATGTTGTTTTAAACGCAGTGGTATATATTTTGCTATTTATGGTTATATCTATATTAATGAAAACATTAGTGGAAGTGTTAAACATAGTAACAAAACTTCCGGTTATTCATACATTTAATATGGCAGGTGGAGCATTAATCGGTTTCGCACAGGCAATATTAATCATATGGTTATTGTGTATGGTAGTTACGATCTTCAGCTCAACATCCTGGGGACAGACAGTTTGCAAGGCAATAGCAGACAACGGAGTGTTAAGCATGATTTATGATAACAACTTAATACAAAATATAGTAAATAGCTTGTTTTAGATAACAATAATAATTAAAGAGTTTTATGGCTAAAATAAGGTGCTTAAAATTTTTGAAAAAAGTTTAAAAAGTTATTGACAAAACAAAAGGTATTTGATACATTATAAAAGTTGTTTAGCAAGTGGATTAAACAATCCACTTATGGCTCCATGGTCAAGCGGTTAAGACACCGCCCTTTCACGGTGGTATCAGGGGTTCAAATCCCCTTGGAGTCACTTCCGTCAGCTTATCTGAAAAGATGAGTCTTGACGATAAAAAGAACCCTTGCTATAATGTAAGAGTTCTATATATATGGCGAGTTAGCCAAGTGGTAAGGCATCGGTCTGCAACACCGCTATCACCAGTTCAAATCTGGTACTCGCCTCTCAAAAATCTCAGGAATGTTCCTGAGATTTTTTTTTCGCACATTTTCCCATGCAGCCGAAAAATTTTCATGCAAACACGTTGAGAGTTCTTATTTTGCTCCGCCGCCTATTGTAAAACAAAATCAAAACTCGCCTACGGCTCAGACAGTTGATTTTTGCTTTACGCTATGCTCGCAAAATTGCAAATCTCTGCCTATTGTTTGCTTTGAAAATTTTTCGGCTGCATGGGGATAAAATGTAAAAACAAAAAATATCGAAAAATTTGTAATAAATATGTAATATATCTTCAGGAATATGTTATAATCAAAGTAACGTGCGAAAAAAACAGAGAAGTTCGGAAGGAGATATTTAATGAACAAGAAGTTAATAAGTATTGTGACAATTATGGCAATGCTTGTGGTTATGATTATACCTGCATGGGCAGACGGTGGTGATAACACAGGCGACGACAATTTTGGCGCAGCTATTTATGTAAAGAAAGATGGCGTAGAAGGTGCATACACATTAGAAACAGCTAAGGAATTTAAGCTAGAGTTCTGGGCATCAGGCATTGTTGGAAAGCAGGTTGTAAGAACTGTTTCAGTAACAGGCGACAATCAGGTATCATCTATTGAATACAAAGATGGCGGAGAGTGGTACGACATTAGCGGATTTAATAAGGAAATGACTATTGCAGGTAATGATTTAGACAGAACTATTAGAGTCGTTTTTGATAAGGAAGGTAGATATACAATTTCTTATGGATTGGTGAATACAGAAGGTCAGGATGTTGTAAAGGATCAGTTAAATATTGAAATAGCAGACGGACAGATTAAAATTGTTAAAGAAACTGAGACAACTACATCGGCAGTGGCAGAAGCAACTACAACTGCAGCGGCAGAAACAACTACAGTTGCAACAGCAGAGACAACAACACCAGTGGCAGTAGAAACAACTACACCTGCAGCGGCAGAAACAACTACACCTGCAGCAGCAGAAACAACTACAACAACAGCAAAGACAACTACAGTTGCACCAACACCAACTACAACTGCAAAGGTAACAACAACTCAGAAACCTACAGCACAGAAAGTTAGCGTTGGGAATACAAGGATAACAAAGATCGTAAAAACTAAGAAGAGTGCCAAGGTAATTTATAAAAAGATTGCAAAAGTATCAGGATATCAGCTTCAGTTGTCTAGATCTTCAAAATTCAAGAAGGCAGTAACAAAGACAACTAAGAAAGTTAGCTATAAATTTAAAAAGTTAAAGGCAAATAAAAAATATTACGTAAGAGTTAGAGGTTACGTAAAGACTTCAAACGGTACAACTTACGGAAAATGGAGAAAGAAGAACTTTAAAACAGCAAAATAATGTGACAGATAAAGAATGAAAGAAGGAAAAGATGAAATTTTTAAAGAGAACAATTGGAATAATAATCGTGATGGCAGCTATTATTTCAGGACTTCAATTAAAAAGTGAATTGGCTTATGGAGCAACACCTACGATTTCTAAAAGTACAGTAACATTAGAAAAGGGCAAAAGAAAAAAAAATAAAGTTAGAAATGTTTCAGCGAGAACGAAAGTTAAATGGAGAACATCTAATAAATTTGCAGTTACTGTTTCAAAAAAGGTAGAATTAGAGCTGTAAATTACGGAGCTGCAACAATTACTGCAACTTGTAAATCAAGAACAATGACTTGCAAGGTTACAGTTCCTGATACTTCTAAGAATGTTGTTATAACGAAATATCCTACAACATTAACAGAAGGCCAGACAGGTATGGTTGTAGCAAAGTCAGTTAATAAAATTTCATATATGTCTTCAAATGACTCAATAGCAAAAGTCAATAAAGAAGGTACTGTTGAGGCGTTAAATCCGGGAAAAGCGGAAATAACAGCGAAATCCTCACAGGGATATAGCAAATGTACAATAAATGTTTTGTCAAGTGATCTAAATAACAGATTGTATGATTCTAACGGAATCAGTATTAAGAAAGTTAACGCTGACGGAACAAAGGTTAACGGTTTTGTAAGCCAGGCAAAAGGTCAGAATTTTTCTGTTATGGTAGATGGAATAGACGAAAGTAATGTTAAGTCATGCAAGTGGAGTGTTGGGAATAGCAATGTTGTTTCAAAACTTTCAGCAGTAAGTGGAAGCAAGCTTAAAGCAACTTTGAAAGCAGTAAATGAAGGCAAAGTTAACATTACAGCAAAGGTTACATACACAAACAAAAAATGTTGTTACATATACAAATACAATTTATGTTTCAAACCCTGAAACAGAAGTTCAGAAGTTAATTGTTTATGGAACAGCATTAGGCAATGAAAGACAGCAGTATATTTCTTTTTAAAGGTTTAGGAGAACATAGTACTATTACTTGGACTAATTCAAATAAAAAATGTGCCACTTTAACAACTTATGAAAAGAAAGCGGCAGTTTTAGGCACAAAACCGGGAACGGGTACAATTACAGCAAATGTAGATGGAAAAGTATTCAACATAAAGTATACAGTTGTTAATCCAACAGTTAATAATTTAAAGGCAGTTATAAAAAAAGGTGAAAAAGTACAGTTTCCTATTTTGGGTGACACAGGTACAGTTCCTGAATTTACAAGCAGAAATGAAAGCGTTGCCACAGTTTCAAGCGATGGTATCGTTAAAGGTGTAAATTCAGGAGTTACATATGTTGATGTAAAAATCGGAAATATTCACAAGTCTTATAGAATCGAAGTATATGCAAAAGGTATGTACAAGATTGTAAATAGGGCTATGTACATAGTTAATCATTGGAAATATAGTCAGCCAAAAAAGAATGAGAAAAGGATACTATGATTGTTCAGCTTTGGTTTGGAAAGGCTATAAATCATACAAGCACTACAACAAGAAACTTGGAAGTGGCTCTTATGCAAAGACAGCAGCAAGCCTGTTTGATTATTTAAAAGAAAAAAAATCAAATAGTATATTATGGTTTTATTGACATAGATGATATGAAACCGGGTGATTTAATTTTTACGGAGATTACAATGCGGCAGTAAAATACAGCACACCGGGAAGAACTTTAAATATCTATCATGTATCTATGTATGCAGGTGCAGGCAAAGTGGTAGAAAAAGGTGGACAGACTATTAACTACAATAATATTTCGCATATAGTTGGAATAGGAAGAGTGGTAGACTAATGGAATATAATATTGGAACAGTAGTAACATTAAAAAAAGGGCATCCTTGTGGAACTAATGAATGGGAAATTATAAGAACGGGTGCAGATTTTAAGTTGAAATGTAAAGGCTGCGGTCGTATAGTAATGGTTCCAAGAAAAACTTTCGAAAAAAGCGTAAAGAAGATTTTGCAGTAAATAAAAAACGAAAGCTTTGTTTAAAACCAAAAGATTTCGGAAAAAAAATCACAAAATGAAAAAAAAGTCCTTGAACACAGGGACTTTTTTTTGATATTATAGTAATTCGTGATATATATTAATTACGCATAACGAGTATTCGTTATGATCCTTGCTTTTTCAAACGAAAAGGCCAGAGACCAAAAGGAGGTAGAAGCATGAACAAATATGAATTAACAGTTGTTGTTAGTGCAAAACTTGATGATGAAGGAAGAACAGCTGAAGTAGAAAAGGTAAAAGCACTTATCGAAAAGTTCGGTGGTACAATTACAAAAGATCGAAGAAGCTGGTAAGAAGAAATTAGCTTACGAAATCCAGAAGATGAAAGACGCATTCTATTACTTCATCGATATTGACACTGAAAAACACAGATTTTCCTAGCGAGTTAGAAAGCCAGCTTCGTATTATGGAAAATGTTATCAGATTTATGACTGTTGCAGTAGAAGCATAGTTTGATACATTAGAGAGGTATAATATGAATAAAGTTATTCTTATGGGTCGTTTGACTCGTGACCCTGAAGTTAGATATTCAACATCAGGAGATAATCAGTTGGCTATTGCGAGATACACATTAGCAGTAGATCGTAGATTTAAGAGAGATGGAGATCAGAGCGCTGACTTTATCAGATGTGTAGCATTTGGTAGAAGCGGTGAATTTGCTGAAAAATATTTCCATCAGGGAACTAAGATAGTTGCCGAAGGTCGTATTCAGACAGGCAGTTATCAGGACAAAGATGGTAAGACAGTTTACACAACAGAAGTAGTTGTTGAAAACCAGGAATTTGCAGAAAGCAAAGCTACAGCAGATAGCAATAATAACTATCAGCCACAGCAGCCGGTTGCATCACAGCCAACAGCACCTGCAGGAGACGGTTTTATGAACATTCCTGACAGTGTAGATGATTCAGGTTTACCATTTAACTTTTAACAGATTCGAATAGAATCTTATTAACGAAAATAGGAGGTCAAGTTATGCCATATAATAAGAGTGAAAGACCAGATTCTCCAATGAGAAGAAGAGGCGGTCGTAGAAGAAAAAAGTTTGTGCATTTTGTGCTAACGAAAACAAGGCAATCGATTATAAAGATGTAGCTACATTAAAGAGATACGTATCTGAAGAGGTAAAATTCTTCCTAGAAGAATCACAGGAAACTGTGCTAGACATCAGAGAGCTCTTACAACAGCTATCAAGAGAGCTAGACATATCGCTTTAATGCCATACACAGTAGAATAATCGCGAAGCACACAAGCAACGTGTGCCTGCATTACAAATAAAAAGAAGAGCCCATCTTCATGCTTGCATGAAAAGATGGCTCTTCTTTTTTATTTGTAGCGGCTGTCGCATGCTGCGACAGCCGCGTGCTTATAGACATTCTCTTCATCATTCCCCCATACCCAAAAAAGTATATGATAGATGATAAAGAGAATGTCTATAAGAAGTGCGGGCATATTTCTGGATAATTACTGAAAAGTAAGTGCGGACAAAGATATTTCCCAGTAGTGGAGAGCCCTTTTTTTATGGTTTGACACCAATTTGACACCAATTGAAAAAGAAAAGGAGGTATCGCCAACATTCAAATCAATTTGTTCAGACTGAAAACTATGATTATGTTGTTAAACTGATGAACTTTTTAAACAGTTCTTCATCTTTTAATGTATATAATTTTAAACAGTTATTGTCAGATATACAGTTAGAATCAGTCAGTACACAATCAAGTAAAAAACAAAACATAAATGTACAAAAGCAAAATTCTAATATTTCTTCTCAGGCACCATTTTCAGTTCCTGGCGCTAATTTCTCAGTGCCGGGATTGGAAACACCCTAAGATGCAAGACAGTGTTGCACCACAATCACCTGTAGAAAATAAAAATTCGTATGTACAATCGGTACAAAATGCACAGCAGAATGTGATTATGCAACCGAGAAAATCATATGCAGATGTAGTAGCCGATTTTGGAGAAACAACAATTTTAGGTGGTGGAGCAGACTTTGGTGGAACAACAGTGTTGTCAGAGCAGGAAACTCCTATAAAACCAACACATATAATACCTTATTTAATTAGACTTAAAAATAATGAAAGAATATTAATTAATAAACCTAGATATCGTTTAGGTAAAGAAAAAGAGTTATGGGGACTATTTTATAGGCGATAATGCAGCGGTTAGCAGAAGTCATGCGGATATTGTTACCAATGGTGAAGAATATTCCATTATTGATATGAATTCTACAAATCATACATATATAAATAATCAGATGATACAAAGTGGTGTGGAAGTAAAATTGAATGATGGCGATAAAGTAAAAGCTTGGAAATGAAGAGTTTGAATTTAAAGAGAGATAATATAAAAAATTCATTTGTAGGTTTAATGGCAAATGATAAAAAGCAAATCAAAAAGTTTATATTGTTGTTGAATTGTTTGGACGATATGTGTTATAATGTAACAGTAGTTTGTATATAGGTGTATTTGAATAGTAAAATATACTGTTTTTTAGAGACTATAAAAAGGAGTGTTATTTGACACTACCAAGAATAAAGAGGGAGAAAAAGATGGAAATTAAAGGAAAAATTATTTAAGGTGTACTGGCAGTAATGGTGCTGCTGGGTGGAACAAAAGCTGTGTCAGCTAAAAATATAGAACAGGATGCAGTTGTTAATAAGGTGGATTCTATTATGGTTTCGGATCCTTCAAGTGTGAGCAATACATATAATTGGGGTTCTGGAACATCAAGCATAACAGATGTATATAAAGTTAAATTCACATTAACAAATACTGCATATGTGAAAGTATCTGTAAATTCAACAGTTTGCTATAGTAATCTTTCAAATCTTGGAGCTTTAACTAACGCAAGAGTGACAACATCAGGTGGCAAACAAGTAGGTAAATCTGTAGGAAGTAATAGTGATTATATAGATGCATATGAAAATTATGCAGGATATTTTATTTTAGAAAAAAGGTACTTATTATGTAGAATATGATGGTAAAAAAAGATAGTGATTATGGGAAAGATTCATCTGGTAAAGTAACAACAACCATTGAAGCTCAATATTTAAATAGAACTGGAAATGTTAATGGTATATCATCAAAGTCAATGATACCACTAACAAATGGGAAAGTAAGTTACGGTTACATTTCAAATCTTTATGGTGAACAATACTTTGAAATCACACTTAATAAAAAATCAAAGGTTAATTTTAATATGTCTATAGCTGACACTCCATCATGCTTCAATCCGGAGGTGACATATGATTTAGTATCTTTGGGTGGAGTTAGTTATCAGTCAAAAATCAATCAACAACCATCAAGTAGTAAAGGTTATGACGATTACGTATTAGGTACTCAAAGATATAGTTCACATTCTTATGGACCTTATCCTAGCAGTGGAAGTACCGGATATGTAACAGTGCCTGCTGGAACTTACTACTTAAAAATTGCTGTAAGTAGTGATAAAAGAATAATGGGGCGAAATTAAAGTAACTCCAAATGTTATTGAAGAAAATTCAAATAAAATACTAATCCGAAACATTAAACCCAAAACTGAAATCTTACAAGAAAAAATACAAAGAAAATTACGGGTACGGCAACAAAGGGCAGTATTAAGATTGGAAAGAAAACATATACAAAAGAAAAAGAATGGAAAGTTTAAGGTTAAGTTGAGAAAGAAACTAAAGAAGAATCAAAAATTATATATGCTAAAAAGAATTTAAAAAAGAGTAAAACAATCGTATTTAAAGTGAA
>VOFC01006504.1_pt1 | contig 56555 bp, 87 predicted proteins | sample 5384161 | NCBI WGS metagenome assembly VOFC01 (sample SAMN12384722, study PRJNA508395) | human gut metagenome | isolation source: healthy gut B | host: Homo sapiens | reverse complement strand
TTCTGGTTGAACAAAGCGCGTCAACTCTATGGACTTGCCAATTCTGACACTCTGTTATAATAGGATAGCGTGTACACATAGAAACACATAAATTTATAATTCAGTCAAAGGCACCGGTTTTTTGCAATTCATGATGTGATAAGCGGACTTTCGCTGAGCAGGGAGAAAACTATGTGTGGATTCAAAGATGGATAAAAACGATTGAAAAAACATCCTGGATCGTACAATCCTTACTCATGATTCACCACCTTCCAGGTTTGTCGAACGGGCTGCGGATTCCAAGAAGTGTCTTTACCTGTCAATTCTGCCTTTGGTTTCACGAACATGAATTGTCATGTTGGTACGGGAAATGTCATCATAATGGAGATGAACGACCTCCGATACACGTAATCCAGAAGAATACATAGTTGCAATAATCGCTTTATGTTTCAGATTCGGAGTGGCGTCAATGATTGCATTTATTTCATCGCGGACAGAACAGCAGGAAAGATTGCGCCTTTTTTCATAGCTGGAACAGTGTCATCCTTCCTTCCAGACGTTTGGCTGTAAGAAAACTTTCCGCATCTTCAAGCGTAAGATCAGAAACATTTTTTCCAATCCAACGAAGGAAGTAACTGACATCAGAGCAATTATTGCAGTCATCATGATACCCAATGTTCTGTTTGCGATGAAGTGCAAAGATGGATTTGATAAAGTGGAACAATAAATATGTTGAGGTCACAGAACAAGTAGGGAGATTGGGTTGTTTCGGATTCATGATAATCAATATTCCGGGAACTTGGTTCGGGTGGTGGTCTGACGAAGCGTTTGCCGTATATCTGATTGTAGATACCATATTGGTAATGCTTTATTGTGCTATTTGGATTATATGTTTTAAGAAAACAGCGTTTTCAGAGCATTAGCACTTTCTATTATTCCTTCAATGTTGTTCTTATTTAGTGGGATTATGAGTAGGTCAGTGCTATTGATTATTGCATCAGTATTATTTGCATCAGTATCGATTCCACGGTTGATGTTGTCGTGATCTAGGTGAAGGGCTTTTGATTTCGATCGTATAGAGCTGCGGCGCTCCGTCCTCCTCCAGGCAGCTCCAGGATCTGTGCTTCTCCTTTTTTACTTCCTGTTTCAATCCAACCGGCAGTGCTTCGCCCCTGTATTTCGTCCGCTTCTTCCTGACTCAGGGTGCCGAAGATTCCTTCGACAGAATTTATAGAGATCGCGCCGATCCGGTTTTCTTTCTTATAATCGATCACTCCAGTCAGTTCTCCCGGCGTTCCACTAATGCCTTTTCGAATGTTGACAATTTTTGTTTTGTAAAGACTGCCGCTCTGTACCTCCATCAAGTCTCGCCGTATCCGTATCGTTGATTCCATGTCCCAGCGCGCCGAAGCCGTTTTTCTCATCCAGATAGGTCATCGTACCCACACCCTGCGCGTTATCCCGAATCCAGATCCCCAGCTTGTATACCCCCTCTGTGTTCTGCTGCGGCGTAACCGTCACATCAAAGGTCTGTCCGTCCCTACAGATCGTCAGACACAGCTCCTTTCCCTCCGACGCTGCCACTTGCTCAGTGAACTGCTTTTTTCCTTCCAGTTCTACGCCGTCCACCTTTAAATGTAATCTCCCGCCCTCAACAGGTATCTTGCCGGTTCCTTTCTGCTATGATCCAATCCTTCAAAATCGCTTTCTGCGATCACTAAAATCCCCTCGGTTTTGATGTAAATTCCCACCGGGACGCCTGCCGGAATCAACCGCTGTCCCTCGACCACATGGACGTCCACCTGTTTGAACGGCACGATTCCAAACAGCTTTACATCCATCGTGTAATCCTGAATCTGACTCGCCTGCACGGTCAGCGGTCTGTTCAAATTGACCGGAATCACGTCTTTCTGCTCCGTCTTTTCGCCGTAAATCGTTCCGCTCACCGGCACATCCAAAAACAACTCCTGCTCTTCTCCGGCGCGAATCCGGATGGAGGAGGGAATTTTCTGCCAGGTCTGGTAAATCCAGCCGCCAGCACCACCAAGAACCGCCATCAAAATCCAGAATGCTAAAATCTTCCGAAGACAAGGCTTTCGTTTCTTTCCAGCTGCATGCGCAGGAAAAACGCTGCTTGGCGCATGAGGCAGCGAAGCTGCACTGTTTTGCATACAGTTTTCCGGATTCCGTTTTTTGACAACGTCTTTTTCTCCATGCAGCTTCTCCTTTCTGATTTCCTTCCAATAGTCTGTAGAATCCTGCTCCTGTGGACATTCGTATCAGCGACATTCTTCCACTCCGCCGTTTATGAGATCCACGCGAAGCATTTTTATCGTATGGAAACAAAGTTTCCTATATAAGAAAGAATGTGCCTTGGCACATTCTCGCGCCGAGGCGCGGTTGCCTCGGCAACTACCTACCCTTGCGCCGAGTGCGCATCCACGCGAAGCGTTTTATCGTATGGAAACGAAGTTTCCTATACGATAAAAAAAAAGAACATCATCTCTGACGTCCTCTTTAGTATGCTCAGTTCTGTTTCTTTTTTCTGCCAAATCCTTCATTTCTTTTGCATTGGCAAGCACCGACTCTGTCAGCTGCGCCGCTCCGAAAGCCTTGCAAGCTCTTTCAGGCTGTCTGCCTCGGACAGCTCTGTGATCGTCGTCGCCGTAGAATGGTCGGTTGCATTTTTCAATATAAAAATGATGATCCGCCATCGCCGCGATCTGCGGCAGATGCGTGATGCAGATAATCTGGTGCGTTCTGCCTAAAATTCCCAGTTTTTCCGAAACCTTCCAGGCGGTCTTTCCGCTGATTCCGGCATCAATTTCATCAAAAATAAACGTGCCGATCTTTTCCTGCTTCGCCGTAATCGTCTTTAGCGCAAGCATGATTCTGGAAAGCTCGCCGCCGCTTGCAATCGCCGCCAGCGGTTTGACCGGCTCTCCGGGATTAGTCGAAATCAAAAATACAACCTCGTCCTTTCCCTCTGCACCAAAGCTGTCTTTTTGCGTCAGGGAAACCTGAAATTCCACATGCAGAAAGTTCATATCCTGTAATGCGCTTTCCATGTCCTTCTGAAACCTCTGCGCCGCCTTTGTTCGAAGCGCTGTCAGCCTCTGTGCCAGCTGTGCTAACATTTTTTCGTTTTCAGAAAGCTCCCTGCGCCTTTGCTCCAGCCATTCCTCCTGGTGCAGCAGGCGATCCAGCTCCTGATTTTTCTGTTCAGCGTAAGCCAAAACTTCTTCTATGGTGCTGCCGTATTTATCTTTCAGGTGATTGACCGTATTTAAACGATTTTCCGTCTCTGAAAGCTGTTCTTCATCAAATTCGAGATCGGACAGATATTCCGAAACCGCCCGGTTAAAATCGTTCAACAGTCCGTCCACATCCGCCAGCAGCTGTACCAGCTGTCCGAGTCCGTCATCACAGGATAATACCTGTGACAGCTCCCGAAGCGCACGCCCGGTCACTCCCCCGGCTCCGTTTCCTTCTTCCTCTCCGGTCAGTCCGTGTACCAGATTCAACGTCTCTGCAATCTTGCGCCCGTTCACCATCCGACGGTAATCACGTTCCAGCTGCTCGTCCTCACCTGACTGCAAATTTGCTTCTTCAATTTCATCCCTCTCGAACTCTGCGAGGGAAATTTCCCGTTTGCGCGTCTGTTCGTCCAGCTCGTTTTCCGCAATCTCCTGCAGAATCACGCTGTGCTCACGCCAGCAGGCAGCATACGCTTCTTTTACATGGGGCAGCTCTTTTTCCGCATATGCGTCCAGAATTTCCAGATGCCTCTTCGTCTGCAAGAGGATCTGGCTGTCATGTTGTCCGTGAATGTCGATCAAAAGCCCTGCCAGTTCGCGCATCTGGCGGATCGGTACAGTCTCCCCGTTAATCCGGCAGATACTTCGGTTCGGCATGACCCTTCTCTGTAAAATAATCTGATTGTCCTCCGCCGGAAGATCCATTCGGCGAAGTGCCTCCCTCACTTCTTCTGACCCTTCAAAGGTCAGCTCGATCAGCGCATATTCCGCACCCGTCCGGATCATATCCCGATCCGCCTTTGCACCGAGCGCCAGCGCCACCGAGCCAAGAATGACGGATTTTCCGGCGCCCGTCTCGCCCGTCAGAATGTTCAGCCCCGGCTGAAAGAACACTTCCGTCTCTTCAATCAGCGCCAGGTTCCTGACATGCAGACTCACTAACATTGTTTGGCTCAATCTTGTACTCCCTTTACTGTTTCATCAGTTCCCGGATTTTTCCCATCAGAATCCGGGTATCCTCTACGGAACGAACTGCAATCATAATCGTATCATCGCCTGCGATACAGCCGACCACTTCCCCGAAATGAATGGCATCCAGCGCAGCCGCCACTGCCATCGCCATTCCGGAAACCGTCCGCATGACCAAAATATTCTGCGCCATATCCATCGACACAAAGCCGTCCCAGCACGCGGATATACTTGTCCGACAGCAGCTCATTTTCTTTTTTCAGAATCACATATTTCTGCCGCCCGTTTCCGGTCGGAAGCTTGGAAAGGTTCATCTGACGGATATCGCGGGAAATCGTCGCCTGCGTCACCGTAAATCCGGCTTCTTTTAATTTTTCCGCAAGCTCTTCCTGGGTTTCGATTTCATAGCGGGATACCAGCTCTGCAATTTTCTGATGTCTGTTCTGTTTCATTCCTGTTTTCTCCCCTTACAGAAGGTTAATCGCTCATCTTCCGATGCAGCACGTCCAAAAAACCGGCTTCACTGATTTTGATAATCGAAGTCGTCTTGATGCTTTTGGTCACCCGCACCTCGTCAAGCGGAGCCAGCTCCACGTTTCTCGCCCCGTCAAAGCATGCCTCAATCCCGGTCTCTTCCCCGCCCCGCCTTGCCGATAATCCGGATAATAATCTCATCGTCCGCCCGCAGGACGATGCTTCTCGTCTGCAGGGTATGCGGACAAACCGGCGTCAGCAGAATCATCTGAGCGCCCGGCTCTACCAGAAGGACCGCCTGCCGACATGTTATACCCGGTTGAACCAGTCGGCGTCGCAATGATAATGCCGTCCGCATGATATTCTTTTAACAATTTTCCATTTACATAGATCTGAAAATACAACATTCGCAGATGGCCGCAGCGCGTGATCGTGATATCATTCAGTGCGCTGTTTTCCTCTTCCATCCTACCCTGCCGGTAAATCTGTCCGCACAGCATCATTCGGTCTTCTACCTGATAACTGCCCGCCATCAGCCGGTCAATTGCATCTTCCATTCCATTTTTTTCTACTTCTGTCAAATAGCCGAGGGTTCCCAGATTGATCCCGAGCATCGGAATCTGGCTATCCGCCGTATCCCGCGCCGCCCGCAGCATCGTCCCGTCCCCGCCCAGTACCAAAATCGCATCCGTCCGGTCTCCCTCCCTCAGAAGAATCCGCTTCCATTCCTCTTTCGGAATTTCGTCCGCATAAACACTGCATGACGCCTGCCGCAGCTTCAACAGCTCCTGCACCCGTCGGGTGATCTCCAGATCCGGATCTAACTGTGGTTTGATCAGACAGACGATCTGCCCATCCTGGCTTAAAAGATTCCGAACCGGAAGCAGTACCTTGGTCAGAGAAATAAAAGACACATCGATCGATGAAAAATCAACCGGCTCTTCGATATCCTCCGGCGTCACGTAGCGGATGTTGGTCTTTTCCATACAGACCACCCGCTCATCGTTGCGAAGTTTCCAGTCCAGCTGTCCATATCCGACATCGATAGAATATACTTTTTACTGCTCCGTTCTGCAGCATGCAGTCTGTAAATCCACCGTTAGAAGCCCCTACGTCCATGCATACTCTGCCATCCAGTTCCACGCCGAAATTTTTCATGGCTTTTTCCAGTTTCAAACCGCCACGGCTTACATAACGCAGTGTATTTCCACGCACTTCAATCTCTGCCGCACAGTCAAACATCGATCCGGCCTTGTCTTCCTTCTGTCCGTTGACATAGACACAGCCTGCCATGATCACCGCTTTTGCTTTCTCTCTTGAAGCCGCATGCCCTCCTCTCTGGACAAGCAGCACATCCAGTCTTTCTTTCATCTGTGCTCCTTTTTTGCAGCCGCTTTTAAAGTCCCATGGCTGCCGCAATTATTTTTTTTTCTATCGTTTCTGCATATCACCTGCACATCGCTTCCAATCTCCTCGTAAAATTCTGATACATGCTCGCCGAATCCACCTTCCACATTCTCTTCCAGTGTCACTATCAGCTTATACTCTTTCGTCAGTGCAAGCAGAACGCTCCTCGTCAAATGGGTTTTACAAACCGTGCGTTGATCTGTACACTCAAAACCTTTTCGTTTCAAATTCTGACGCACTTCATGTGCTGTCTTTACCATGCTGCCGACTGCAAACAGGGCAATGCATTCTTCATCATAGAAGCAATTCGCTTTTGCCGTATACGATCGTCCACGATGTCCGCCAGCCCGTCATACGCCTCACCTCTTGGATAACGGATGGCGATCGGACCGTCAGAAATTATAGGCAAATTTCAGCATATCGGAAAGCTCCCATTTGTTTTTGGGCGCCATGATGTGCATATTCGGGATGGACGATAAAAACGAGAGATCAAAAATGCCCTGATGGGTCTCACCGTCGCTTCCGACCAGCCCCGCCCGGTCAATCGCAAAGATTACCGGAGGATTCTGCAGACAGACATCGTGTACGATCTGGTCGTAGGCACGCTGCAAAAAGGAAGAATACATCGCCACAACGGGATCAGTCCGCCAACCGCCAGACCGGCCGCAAAGGTCACCGCATGCTCTTCCGCAATGCCAACGTCAAAAAACCGTTCCGGAAAGACATTTTTAAACCGTTTCAGTCCGGTGCCGTCCGGCATGGCTGCCGTGATTGCCACAATTCTCCTGCCTCGCCCCAAGCTTTTCGCATGACGGTAGAAAAAAATCTGTATAGTTGGCTTTTGTTTGGAGCCGGAACACCGGTTTCAATCGAAACGGCTCTGCCCCCATGGAATCTGGCGGGATGTTTCTCTGCCGGACCATAGCCCTTGCCCTTCTGGGTCAGAACATGGATCAGGACGCAGTTTTTGCGCCTGCTTCGCCTCGCGGATGACCCGAACCAGTCCGTTGACATCGTGTCCATCCACAGGCCCTAAATAGGTGATCCCCATATCCTCAAACCACATACCCGGAATCACCAGCTGTTTTAAGCTGTTTTTGGCGCGGCGCACACCGGTCACAACGCCGTCTCCGTAACGCGTATTGCGCAGTGCGTCGTAAATATTGTCCTTGATGTCCAAATAGGCGTTAGAAGTACGGATGTTGTTCAGATATTTGGAAACACCGCCCACATTTTCGGAAATAGACATGTTGTTATCATTTAAAATAATGATAAAGTTCGTCTCCATCCTCGCCGCATTGTTCAGCGCTTCGTATGCCATTCCGCCTGTCAGCGCACCGTCTCCGATCACGGAAACTACGGTATTGGTTTTGCCCTGAATATCTCTTGCGCGCACAAGTCCCAGTCCGGCAGAAATCGAAGTGGAGGAATGTCCCGTATCAAAGCTGTCGCAGTCGCTCTCTTTGCGTTTCGGAAATCCGCTCATTCCGCCGTATTTGCGCAAATGGTCGAAGCCCTCGCGTCTGCCGGTCAGCAGCTTATGAGTGTAGGACTGATGCCCGACGTCCCATACGATCTTATCTTCCGGCAGATTCAGCGCGATATGCATCGCCATCGTCAGCTCGACAGCTCCAAGATTCGAGCCGAGATGCCCACCAGTTACACTGATCTTCTCAATCAGGAACTGACGGATTTCCTCTGCAAGAAGCGGATAATCCTTTGGATTTATTTTTTTGATATCATTTGTCTGCTGTATCTGTTCCAGAAGCATAAGCAGCCCCCTCTTTATTTTTCTCTTGTAATCAGTGCGCGAACCAGATCTTCCAGAAATTCATTTCGCCGGTCAAAGGAAGAAAGAATTTTCAGTGCTTCTTCCGACAGTGCTTCCACATCTTTTTTTCGACTGTTCCAGTCCGTTTAACCGCACATAGGTTACCTTATGATTCTTTTCATCGCTTCCAACCGGTTTGCCAAGCACCTCCAGAGAACTGGTCACATCTAAAATATCGTCCTGAATCTGGAATGCGATGCCGATATTTTCCGCCGCCTGTTCCGGCTTCTTTACCGCCTCGTCCGACGCTCCTGCCAGAACGGCTCCGATCATCAGCGCCGCTTCAATCAGCGCTGCCGTTTTATTTTTGTGGATGTACCATGAGCAGCTCTTTCGTCACATGATCTGACGGCAGCTCTTCTGCGCAGATGTCCGCGCACTGTCCGCCGATCATACCATAGATGCCCGCTTTGTTGGCGAGAATCTGCAGTGCCTTTGCGACAGCAGCAGCGTACCGGGCTGCGATGTCTGCTGCTTCCCCGATCATGGAAAACGCTTCTGCTGCCGTCTCGAACGCTTTATTTAACAGCGCATCCCCGGCCAGCACCGCTATGCCCTCGCCGTATACATTCCAGGTTGTCTTGCGTCCCCGGCGGTATTCGTCATTATCCATCGCAGGCAGGTCGTCGTGTACTAGGGAATAGTTGTGAATCATTTCCAACGCCGCCATAAAAGGCTCCACAATTGCAGAGTTCCCGCCAAACAGCCGGAAGCTCTCTTCCATCAAAATCGGGCGCAGGCGTTTTCCACCCGCCAGGACACTGTAATTCATCGACTCGATGACTTTTTTCTGATAGCCTTTTTCTTCCGGCAGATATTTTGTTAAAACGTCTTCTGCATGAACTGTTTTCTCCGCAAGCGTTTCTTTAAAATTCATCCAGTTTTCCCTCCCCGTTTAAGACGAGAACCTTTTTCTCCACTTTATCAATGCTTTCATTACAGTATTTCAAAAGCTCCATTCCCTTCTGGTATACGGCAAAGGACTCCTCCAGAGAGATATTTTCATCCTCCAGCGCCCTTTCACCTCTTCCAGACGTAAGTAACTTCTTCCAGCGTCAGCTCTTTTTTCGATGCTGTTTCCATTCTTCCTTCTCTCCTTCACCTGTGCAACAATCCGTCCGTTTTTGACATGGATCGTCACAGCTCTCCGACCTGTATCCGATTGACGTCATGAATGACCTGCCCTTCCTGCGTCCGCTACAAAAAGAAAAGCCCTGACTCAGTTTGTCCAAAGGAGATAAGCCTCTTAGCTGTTCTCCGCATATAAATAGCCAGCTGTTTATTTGATGACAGGTTTTGCTTCATCAGATGCTCCAGCTGTTCTTCCAGATTCATCAAATGAGTCCTTTTCTCCTGTATCTGATTAACAGGACTCAATAACGAAGCTGCATCTGATAAGATTCCAGCTGATGTTTTTCTTTCAGATTATCCTGCATCCGTCTGGTAATGTGTCCAGTACGGCTCTCCATTCGCTCCATCAGCTGTTCATAATCGCATACTGCCAGCTCTGCTGCCGCCGAAGGTGTCGGTGCACGCATATCTGCCACATAGTCTATGATCGTAGTATCTGTCTCATGTCCCACTGCTGATATAATGGGAATGTGGCAATCAAAGACTGCCTGCGCTACTCCTCTTCATTAAAAGCCCACAGATCTTCTATGGAGCCGCCGCCTCTTCCTACAATCATCACATCCACACCAAGATGTTCCAGCGCATGAATTCCTTTTTATAATACTGGCTGCCGCCTGATCTCCCTGTACAATGGCAGGATAAAGGATAATCTGAATATGGATTGCGCCTTTTGGCTATGTTAATAATATCCCGACTGCTGCTCCTGTAGGTGCTGTTACAACGCCCAACGTCTTAATACTTGGGGATGGGCTGTTTATACTCTTGGGAGAACATACCCATTTCCGCCAAGTTCTTTCTTTAACTGTTCGTATCTTTCATAAAGGAGTCCCGCTCCGTCGAGCGTAATCGACTTTGCGTACAGCTGATATCTCCCATCCCGTTCAAACACGTCGATCGTCCCTCCGACGACAACCTGTGTCCTTCCTGTAATCTGAAGGCAAGGCCAGACCGGTTGCCGGCAAACATAACACATGCTATGGTTCCTTTTTCATCCTTTAGTGTAAAATAAATATGCCCTGATGCATGATATTTACAGTTGCTTATCTTCGCCTTTGACCAGAATGGACTGGATGTAAAAAAGTCCTGGGTAAACATATTTTTTTAATGATATATCCGTTTACCTGGGCTATATGTTGTATACGAATGCATTTTTCATCTACAAATTTCGCCAGAATACCGTTTACAAATCCGGCGGATTCTTCCTGTCCGAATTTCTTTTGGCAATCTCTACTGCTTCGTTGATTGCGACGCCGGTCGGAACCGTCTCGTCAAACCGAATCTCATAAACCGCAAGGCGGATGATCGTCAGTTCCACCTTTCCCATACGCTGGGTATCCCAGCCTATCGCTGTTTCATTGATCAGCTTATCAATCTCCGGCAGTTTCTCTGCAATTTTTTCATATTTGGAACGGATATAGGCAGCATCCTTTTCGGAAATCTCGGTATCTCCATCTTCCAGGAAAAGGGTACACTGCTCCGGCATATCGTCCTTCTGATTAAACTCTACCCGAAACAGCAACATAAAAATCTGTTCTCTCAGCTCTCTTCTGTTCATCTGTTCTCCCATCCGGCTTTCTGTATCAGTGTTTTCCGGCACTCATATTCACGCCTGCGATACGGATATTAACATCCGTTACAGTCAGACCAGTCATATTTTCAATTGCATTCTTAACACGTTCCTGTACCTTCTGGCTGGTAGCCGGAATGTTGTATCCATACTCCATCAGTACAGCCAGCTCAGCTCTTACCTGATGGTTGGATACCTCTACCTTTACGCCCTTTGTCAGACCTTTTACGCCAACCTTGCTCATCAGCTCGTTGGTAATATTGCCTGCCATGGAAGAAACACCTTCTACTTCCGTAGCGGCCAAAGATGCGATAATTGCAACAACTTCATCAGCAATCTGAACAGTGCCGATATTTTCATCCTCCTGCAGTACATAGGTATTTTTAACGGTTTCTTTTCCCATAATGGCGCCTCCTTTACTCTCACATCTCATTATAACAAAATCCTTCTGGTTTGGCTAGACTTCGTTTCCTGTACAGGCACGAAATCTGTCCGATATCCGTCACGAGACCTCTGTAAACCAGAAATAAAACGTTCTTTCTCTGTCGGAATCAAGGTACGCTGCCGTTGTTTCCGACTCCGGCAGATATGCGAAGATCCCCTGTTCCTCAATTAACAGCCGGTACACTTCCTGATAAACGGTATCGTCCGCACACTGAAAACAAACCATCGGCGCGCCCTTTTGCGCTGCGCGTGCAAAGATTTCGTCGATTTTTTCTTTGTCCGCACTCTGCAGATACAGTCCCTCATGGCGGTAATACTGATCCTGCACCGCATTGCAGACCGGAAGCAGCTGGTTGTCATCCATCGAATGCATCCGTTCGATCTCCTGTGTCGTCACGCAAAATAATCGTAGTTGACCGTTTCCGTCAGCGCTGGCGTTTCTTCCCTTCTTCTCTCTGATAGGAAGCGTCTCCCCATGTCGGATCGATGTAATACCAGTCCCCGTCGAGGAAAACGATATTCCAGGCATTGTTGAGGTCGATATCCTTTTGACGCATTCTCGATCCAGCGGATGTACTCATACGGAAGGGTCAAACTGCAGGACGCCGACCACACCGACGATGATCTCCTCCATACCGGTATTGAACTCCTGAAAGATCTGGATTGCGCCCTCCTGAGCGATCTGCTTAATACCCTTGACGAACTGCTTCCGCTTCATGGTATCCACCTGGCGTACTCTGGCAAAATGCTCCGGTGCGAACGTCGGAATGCCCTCGTAGGCAAATTTTTTGCCCGGCATACAGAGCGTATCTCCGATAGAAAAAATACCCGGATCAAACACGCCGATGATGTCTCCCGCATACGCCTCGTCCACGATATGACGCTCCTGCGCCATCATCTGCTGCGGCTGCGAAAGACGCTGCTTACGGTTTCCCTGGACATGGTAAACTTCCATACCGGCATCAAATTCTCCGGAACAGATTCTCATAAATGCAATTCGGTCGCGGTGCGCTTTATTCATGTTTGCCTGGATCTTAAATACAAACGCAGAAAAAATCCTCTTTGATCGGATCGACCACGCCGATATCTGCCGTTCTCGGAAGCGGCGAAGGCGTTGTCATCTTCAAAATGTTTCAGGAAAATCTCCACTCCGAAGTTGGTCAGGGCAGAACCGAAAAATACAGGGGTCAGTTCGCTTGCCTGTACCTGCTCCAGATCAAATTCTGCACTTGCACCGTCCAAAAGCTCAATCTCTTCGAGCAGCTGTGCTTTCCTTTATCACTTGCCGATCAAAGCCGGATCTCCGTCCAGAATCCAGCGGATCGGAATCTCGGTTGCTTCGCCTTCCTTGGTTCCCTTTTCGGTATCGGAAAGACGGTGATCTTCTGGCTTCCACGCTCATAGACACCTTTGAAAATTCTTTCCGGAACCGATCGGCCAGTTGATCGGGCAGGTTGCGATGCCAAGCTCCTTTTCAATGTCATCGAGCAGATCGAACGTATCGTTGGCATCGCGGTCCATCTTATTGATAAAAGTAAAAATCGGAATCTTGCGCATAACACAGACCTTGAACAGCTTTCGGGTCTGCGCCTCTACGCCCTTGCTCGCGTCGATAACCATGACTGCGGAATCCGCCGCCATCAGGGTACGGTATGTGTCCTCTGAGAAGTCCTGGTGTCCCGGCGTATCCAGAATGTTGATACAAAAGCCATCGTATTCAAACTGCAGGACGGAAGAGGTTACGAAATACCTCTCTGCTTTTCGATCTCCACCCAGTCGGAAACTGCGTGTCTGGCTGTTGCCTTTCCCTTTACAGAACCTCCGCCGTACAGCAGGAATTGATCGCTTTCCGGCATCCGTACAAATGTTCAGGCCCAATTTCTGTCAGATCCGTCAGCGCGATCATCTCATCAACCGCTTCCTGCTTCTGATTCTCTGCGATGTTGGCGTTATTGATGATCTCTAAAAAGCGTCTCTTTATTTTTTTGGCGCGCGTCTGTTCTTTTAAAAGCCGCGCCCCGGAAAGGCTGCTGACAGAGCCGGAGTTAGTATATACCGCTTCGCCCGGAATCTCTCCCTCCTGCACCTCGGCATCCAGTGCTTCTTCCGCAGAATCTGCAGCGTCATCCGTCAGTGCTGCAACATCCTGATCGCTGATCGTCTGCATATTTTCATTCAGGAAATTCTCCGCCGCCACATCCTCCGTATCCGAATCCAGGCTTGCGATGTCCCCTTTTCCATCTTCATCTGAAGGCTCCAACAATGCTTCCATGTCCGATTCCTGCCCGGCAGACGCCCCGACGTCCGCCAGCTCTTCTTCTCCAACCTTTGTCCCTGCAAAATTCAGATACCCAGCCACCGCTATCATAATAGCAAGCGCTGTAATCATGACCTGATTGCGTTTGAACATGTTTTTCAATTCCTGCTCCCTTCCGCATTGCTCTTTGTTTTGATCCGGCACGCCTCCGGTATGCATTACAGCAGGCTTACCGGGTGTCCGCCATCTTTGCTACTTTTTATTTTATGAGGCTCTATATCAAATAATGCCTCAATGACTTCGGTAATGTTCTTCTGCAAAATGGGGAATCCCCACCCTGTGCAAGCACCGTCACGCCCTCCACCTTTGCGGAAAGCGTATGGGTCACATACGGTGTTTTACTGCCGTCCCTGCCGGTCTGATAGACCGTGTTTTCCTGACGCGAGGACTCGGAAATCACCCGGCTCGTGCCGCCTGCGTCGTTCTCACTCGTCTGCGAATTCGTGACAGACGGCGTCTCCTTTTCTATGACCTGTTCTTCTGTGGAAGCGTAGGTGATCAGTACCTCCACCCTGCCTGCACCCTCCATCCGGGATAAAAACTGAGCGAGCTTTTCTTCCATCGCCTCCTGTTGTGCACTGTTGCTTTCTGAATCCATTGTAACCGTCTGAGTGTCCAATTGAACGGACTTGCTTTCGTCCGTCTTATTTTTTTCTTTTCCGGTCGGAATCGCGACCACCATCAAAAGAACGCCTGACAGCGCCAGCACGATCATATTTTCTTTTGTCATCTTTTTTTCCGACACCAGGAAAACAGCTTATTCAACTTCTACCACCTCCAGCTGGGTCTGACCGATTCCAATCACAGCGGCAAACCGCTCCTTTAAATCCTCCCGCGCAGTGCCTTTTAAAGCTTCCCCATCCGCCAGGACAAACTGTTCCTGCCGGGCTTTGGTGCTCCCGACCGGTCTGACCGGCTCGACCGATATGCCGGAGTCCTGCCCTGCCCCTTCTGCGCTGCTCTGACCGGGCGCGCCGGATGCCTGACCTCCACCTTCTGCGTGCTTTTGCCCGGAAACGCTGATAAAAACCGTCCCATCCTCCAGCAGCCGCACTCGCTTTTACTCTGACGCCTGCCGCCTCCGCCTCCTTTTGCACACGCACCTCGATCGAATCTGCCATATTATTACGAAACAATCCGTTTCCTGTTCCTCCAGCTTCTCCAGATGCTGCGAAAACATCTCATTTTCCGTCTCCAGCAAAGCAACTCTCTCCCCGAATTCTCCCGGAAGATCTGCGTCTGCGACGGACAGGATCGGCACAATCAGCATCGAAAGCACTGCCATCGATAAAATCACATTTTCATATGGAAGATATTTTTTGCCGGGAAGCAGATGACGAAAACAACTGTGTCGTCAGAATAAACAGGGTTGCCTCTTTTAATACCTGCAGCAGATTTTCCATGCTCTTCCTTTCTATAGCCTTCCTGCAAGGCAGCTCACAATCGCCGCCAGTATCCAGAAGCATGCTGCGCCGGTGCCCGCCAGCTTCAGCGAAGAAAACACCACATCCGCCGTTTTTGTCATACAGGCGGTCAGGCGTTTGTCCGCCACAAGTCCGACAAACGCCCCGGCGAGCTTTAGCACCACACCGTATGCCGCGATTTTTTAAAAGCGGGACGACGAGCAGGACAGCGAGCAAAATTCCGACGAACATGCCGAGGCTGTTTTTAACCAGAACCGCAGAACCTAAAAGCACCTGCGCCGTTCCTTCTGCCAGATCACCAAGACCTGGAATTGCAGCAATCGCCTTTTGCGCAGCCGTCCGCTTCCAGGCATCCAGCGCTGGTGCCACCATCGATTGCAGCACGCCAAGACCGGTCACCGTTCCGAGGCAAAACTTCAAAATCCAGGACAAGGATTTTTCCACCAGCTCCATCATCGCACTCAGTCGCCCCTCCTCCCATACGCCGGACAGCACGACCAGCAGCATCCAGAGCGGAAGCAGCAGCAGACAAAAACCCAGTAAGGAACCGTTCTATCAGAAAAACGAACCCCAGCGTAAGCTCATAATACCCTGCCGCCGTCACACTGCCCGCTGCAGGTCCCAACGAAAGACAAAGCGCCGGCAGGGTCAGGTGCGAAAACTGCTTCAGCGTTTCCAGCGTGCTGCCGGTAATCCGGTACACCGCCGAAAATACCTTTAACAGTACGGTCAACACCAACAAAAAAAACATATCATGGGCGATCTGCGCCACCTGCTGATTTTCAAAGCTTCCCATCAGGCAGGAGACCAGCACCGACAGGATGCCGAGCAGCAATAAAACCGATAAAATCTGCCGCATCCCGGAAAACTCCTGTCCCCACGCTGCCTGCGATCTGGCGCCCCAAAAGCTGCAGTGCCTCCTTTCCATTTCCGGACAGAATATCTGAAAAAATCTGCTCCAGACTAAAATCTGCCAAAAACGCAGAAGAAAAGCACCGGTTTAACTGCTCCATCAGCTCTGTGAGATTCAACTGTTCCAGATAATGCTCTGTATTCCCAGGTTCCACCCCTTACCCTCCTGCAAATCCTGCAATCGTTTCCGCCAGTGCAAGGAAAATCGGCATTCCGGCAAACAGAATAGCGATTTTTCCAAACAGCTCCACCTGGGATGCAACCGCACTGTAACCGCTGTCTTTACAGATTCCGGAAACCAGCTCGCTGATCCACGTAATTCCGACCACCTTAAACAGAAGTGTCAGATAACTTTGCCCGCCGGAAAGCTGCTGCCATAATCCCATCAGCTGTTTTTTTTGCCTGTCCCATATAGGAAAGGGTGCAGGAAAATACCACAACCGCCAATGCTGCACCCAGATAAATGCCATATTCCTGTTTTCCACCTTTAAACTGCAGTGCAAGAAGCACTCCCATCAGAGCGAACGCGCACACTTTCACCAGTTCCATCTGCATCCCTCCCTTTCTTTCAAAAATTCATAAGGAAAATAACGTCTGAATCGTTGAAAACAGATCGAAAATATAGGGTACAATCCAGCTTAGCACCAGAATCAGCGCCGCCAGGGAAAGCAAAAATGCGTGTTCTTCCCGGCCGCTGTGCTTGAGCACCTGGCTTAAAATTGTCACTAAAATCCCCACCGCCGCTATTTTAAAGATCAGTCCAACTTCCATCTAGTCCCTGCACCCCTTCTTTCAGATGATCTGTTTTTACCAAAAAAGCACAACCACAAGCGCTCCAGCTGCCAGGCTGACAGACAACACCATCCTTTTTTCTGACGCTGCCTTTTCAAAAAACAGATTCCGCCGGCTTTTGAATTCGCCGGACAGCCTGAGCATCCACTGTCTTTGTCGTTCCCGGTCTGGAAAGCCCTGCTCCTTTGCAAAGGAAAGCAGCTTTTTGGCTTCTTCCCTCGAGAGCACCGTCTGAGCTGCCCATGCACCGAGTTCTGCGTTCCACACTACTTCCAGTGGCTCGCTGCGCTCCTGCTCCAGGCGGTCTGCACAGTGAAGCGAGTGCCTCTGCAAGCGCTGACGCTTCTTCTTTTTCCGAAACTATCGTTTTCTGCGTCCTTTGCCAGCCAGACTGACATTTGGGAAAATACGTCCGGCAGGCGCTCTGCGCTGTAGCCAATTTCCTCCGCCATCCGCAAAAACAGCTCCGCCAGCAAAAAAGCGTTCCGGCATGTCTGCTTTTTCCCGGCAAAACGAGCCCGCTCCCGAAGCTCCCGGCAAGCGTCAGGCAGATGCCGATCAGGCGCAGCATGCCAGACCGGACGCCAGCAGCTGTCCGTCTCCGTCCCGTACCTGCTCGACGAAAAAGGTGCCGTCGCAGTGTTTTAACACCAGATACCGTTGAAACGCGCCAGCCTGCAAAAGCGGCTGTAAAAACCGTTTCCGGCTCAGCTCTTCATACGAACCGCCGTGAACCATGTAGCGAGCACGCTGCACCCGCATTTGAGCACCTGCTCCAGCGCAATGGTATCCTCCCGGTCTCCCAACTCATCCACCGCCACAACATCCGGCGCCATGGAACGCAGCAGCATCAGCATTCCGGCAGCTTTAGACATCCGTCTAAAATGTCTGTCCGCATTCCAAGATCATTGACCGCAATCCCATCACAGCAGCCTGCAAGCCCGACCGCTCATCCACAACGCCGACTGTCATTCCACCAGCCAGCCTGTTTCCATCGGAAACCATCCGGATGATATCCCGAAGAAGCGTCGTTTTTCCACAGCCCGGAGGAGAAATCAACAACGTACTGCATAGCTTTTTTTCTTCATATAAATAGGGCAGCACCGCGCCCGCGATTCCTTTCGCTTCATGGGCGACGCGGATGTTCAGACTGGAAATGCAGCGGATATTTTTGACGCTGCCGTCCGTTCCCATTAAGACCTCCCCGGCGACGCCGACCCGGCAGCCAAACGCCGTGCTGATAAACCCCTTTCCCAGTTCCTCTTCATACGCATACATGGAATACCGGCAGATGTGCTGAATGATCTGCAAAATCTCCTTCCGGCTGGCGATCCACTGCAGCGTAGGCTGCAGTGTCTTTTGCAAACTGCCGTCCTCCGTTGCGAACCATTCCTCGCCGTCTATGTAAAACAAAACCGGACGTCCGATGCGGAAGCGGATTTCCTGCAGGCCACAGGTGTAGCGCTGGCGGCTGTGTGACGCGCCGCCGATACTGAGCGGTTGCCTGTCCGGCACACCCCTGCCTCCGGCGCTCTCCAGTGCCATGCGGACCTTCTGCCGGTATGGCTCCGGGAACAGCTGCAGCACTGCAAAACAGTCACGCGGCTCTTTCATGATCTCTGTCTGATTCATACGCATCCCTCCCAAATTTTTCCATCGGTTTCTGAGTACCGTTCTTTTCCAAAAGAACAAACAGCTCATGGGCCAGCAGCGGAAAACAGGAAAGCCCCGCCAGATACAGCCATTCCCCCTACAGAGAGTCTGCCCGTTGAGAACACCCCGGTCAGAAACGGCAGCTCTGTCACCGCTGCCTGCAGCAAAAATCCAATCCCACCGGCAACCAGCATCAGCCGGTTTTCAAAGGGGCCTTTGCGAAAAAATGCTCTGCCTCACATCCCGCATTCCGACCGCGTGAAACAGCTGCGACATGCCGAGCACGGTAAAGGCATAGGTCTGCGCCCGTTTTAACACCTTTTTCTGTTCCAGAAACGCAGCCAGCACAGCAACCGAAAAATCCGCCCTCTCCTGTTTCATCAGCATATACGGGACGGTAAAAAACGCCGTCAGGCTGATGCCGGCAATCAGTGCGCCGTAAAAACAGATTACCGAAAGTCCGCCGTTTGCTAAAAGGCTTTCCGACGCTGTTCGGGGCGGCCTGCCCATCAACTTTTTCCCATCGTTTTTATCGACACCGAGCGCCAGTGCCGGGAGCGAGTCCGTAATCAAGTTGATCCACAAAATATGTGCGGATTGCAGCGGCGAGGGGAAGTCCCATCAGCACTGCTGCAAACATCGTCAGGATTTCCCCCAGGTTGGAGGACAATAGAAACAGCACTGATTTTCGGATATTTTCATAGACGCCCCTGCCCTCCTCCATCGCCCTGCGAATCGTCGCAAAGTTGTCGTCTGTCAAAATCATATCGGACGCCTGCCGCGCCACATCCGTTCCGCCCTTTCCCATCGCAATTCAACATCCGCTGCCTTTAACGACGGCGCATCGTTGACACCGTCCCTGTCATCGCCACGATCTGCCCCCGTTCTGGAACGCCCGCACAATTTTCACCTTATCTTTCGGGGAAACCCTCGCAAACACCCGGATCTCATCCAGATGTCCTGCAAGATCATCCTCCGACAATCCGGACAATACCTCTCCCCGTCATGCACTGGCTTTGTTTTGATACAATTCCGAGTTTTTTCCCGACTGCAAACGCTGTCGCTACATGGTCTCCTGTGATCATAACCGTGCTGACGCCCGCCTTCTGAAAATCCGCCACCGCACGGATTGCCTCCGGGCGGATCGGATCCCGCATACCGGTTATTCCCAGAAAAATCAGGTTCGTCTCCGCCATGTTTTCCGGTTCCCCTTCCTGATACGGTCTGCAGGCAAACGCCAGCGTCCGCAGCTCTTCTGCCGCCATCTTTTCCACTCCTGCCAAAATCTGCTGCCGGTGCGCCTGCGTCATCGGCACAGGCTGTCCCCACACCATCAACTGACTGCAGCGCTTTAAAATCCGATCCGCCGCGCCTTTAACATACCATGTCAGCTTTCCCTGTTCCCGGCAAAGCACGGACATCATTTTCCGGTCAGAATCAAAGGCATTCTCTTTTTTCCGTTCAAAAGAAGTTCCCAGTGCGTTTTTTTCAAATCCATATCTCGCCCCGAAATCCAACAGTGCGAGCTCCGTCGGATCTCCTACCCTGCTTTTTTTCAATCTGTGCGTCGTTGCGAAAGCATCGCCAGAAACAGATCCCTGTTTCCTTTTTTTTTACGTTCATCCGCTCTGCAGGCAACAGCTTCTGATCTGCAAAACAGGCTTCCACCGTCATTTTATTCTGCGTCAGCGTCCCGGTTTTATCCGAGCAGACGACAGAAACCGCGCCCAATGTTTCCACGCTCGGCAGACGACGGATGATCGTATTGATCTTTGCCATCCGCGTCACGCTCAGCGCCAGACACAAAGTGACCACCGCCGGCAGTCCCTCCGGGACAGCTGCCACCGCAAGGGAAATCGCCGTCAGAAGCATATCGAACACCGGACGCTTCTGCACAATCGCCAGCAAAAAACAACACGATACAGATTCCAAGGGCCAGGCTTAAGAATTTTCCAAGCTCTCCCAGCTTTTTTTGCAGCGGCGTCGTCTCCTCCCGGCTTTCGTGCATCAGGGCCGCGATTTTTCTCAATCTGCGTCTGCAACCCACCGCACAGACCATCCCCGTCCCTCGCCCTGCGCTTACCATCGTCGATAAAAACGTCATATTGTTCCGGTTTTTCGCGGGATCCCCGCCCTGTTTTCCGGAAAGGCTCGCCGTCTGTTTTTGCACCGGAAGATTTTCCCCCGTCAGCGCCGCCTCCTGGAGCTGTAAATTCTCCGCCTCCACAAGCCGCAGATCCGCGGGAACCATCGCCCCGCCTGCAGGCAGACCAGATCACCCACAACAAGCTTTGCCGCCGGAATTTCCTGCTCTGAACCGTCCCGGATCACGACCGCACGCGGCTGCATCAGCTGCTTTAAGGAATCCAGTGCCCGCTGCGCTTTCCCCTCCTGCAAAACGCCGACCGCAGCATTCAAGCAAACAACGAATGCAATAATTCCTGCGTCACTGTATTCTCCAAGCAGCACGGAAATAAGCGCTGCTGCGAGCAGCACATAGATTAACGGATCGTTTAACTGCTCTAAGAAGCTTTGCAGCACCGACTTTTTTTCTGCCTCCGGCAGTCGGTTTTCTCCGTTTTCCCAAAGCCTGCGTTCCGCCTCCGGCGCAGAAAGTCCCCGCTTTGGATCGGTATGCAGGCTGGCTGCAGCCTCCTGTATCGTTTGCCGGTAAAATTCCTGTTTCTGTACCATGCTTCCTCCGACTCTGCCCTGAACACTTCTGTTTACAGGTACAACCTATGCAAAAAAAAGGACAGCTTATGATAGGGAATCCGGCAGGAGAAAAAAACACACTATCGGAAGAAATCCGGTAGTGTGTTTATAAAAATGATATTCATGACAATAGAATGCTCGCAGAGCGTGCATTCTATTGTTTGATTCGGGTTTGAATGTCCTCACTTCGTCCCAATCAGCCGGATGACCGCCTTTTTCCACATCCGGTAGGGCTGATAGCGCACGGGAATGTCCACGATTTGAGATTTGTCCAGAATGCTCTTTTGATGGCTGAAGGTTTCGAAGCTCCTTTTGCCGTGGTAAGCGCCCATGCCGCTGTTTCCGACGCCTCCAAAGGGCAGCTCAGGCGTTGTCAGGTGCATCACGGTGTCATTGACGCAGCCGCCGCCAAAGGACGTATAACAGACAAATTTTCTGCGCGTCTTTCTGCTCGAAGTGAAGATATAGCAGGCGAGCGGTTTTTCCCGATTCTGCACAAAGCGCTGCGCTTCGTCCATATTTTCCACGACAAGGATCGGTAAAACAGGTCCGAAAATTTCTTCCTGCATGACGGCATCTTTTTCAGAAACCGGAAACAGGATCGTCGGCTCGATCTGCAATGTTTCTTCCTTTGTCCTGCCGCCGTAAACGACTTTGTTCTCCTCTATCAGCCCGCTGATCCGGTCAAAATGCTTCCGGTTGACGATTCGTCCATAGGATGGATTTGCAAACGCATTTTCGCCGTACATTTTTATCGTCCAGTAGATCAGATATTTTAAAAATGCGTCCTTCACCCGGCGCTCCACCAGCACATAATCCGGTGCAACACACGTCTGCCCACAGTTTAAAAAATTTTCCAAATACAATCCGTTTTGCTGCCAGCGACAGCTTCGCCGTATGGTCAACGATGCACGGGCTTTTTCCCCCAAGCTCCAGGGAAACCGGCGTCAGATGCTTTGCCGCCTTTTCCATAACAAGCTTTCCGACAGAGACACTTCCCGTAAAGAAAATATAGTCAAACCGCTGTTCCAGCAGCTCCTGGTTTTCCTGCCTGCCGCCCTCGATCACCGCAACATAGCCTTCCGGGGAAGCATTCTTTTACAATCGCTGCAATGACAGCCGAAGTTGCAGGTGCATAGGCGGACGGCTTTACCACGCAGCAGTTTCCCGCCGCAATTGCTCCGGCGAGCGGCTCCATCGCCAGCATAAACGGATAATTCCACGGGGACATCACAAGCGTGACGCCGTATGGCTCCTGCACCAGATATCCTTTTGCCGGGAAATTCGCCATGCTGACCGGGACACGTTTTGTTTTGCTATAGGCTTTGACATTCCGGTACAGCCCGCGGATTTCCGCAAGCATCAGCCCGACCTCGCACATATAGCCTTCCGTTTCCGATTTCCCAAGATCTTCTGTCAACGCCTGACAGACTTCTTTTCGTGCGCCAGGATCGAAGCCTCCAGCCGTTTTAGGGCAGCCTTTCTGAAACCGATCTCATAGGTCTTTCCTTCTGCAAAAAGGCGCGCTGCTTCTGCAGAATCCGGTCAATCTCACTTCTCTGCCTTCTGCGGTTATACAGCTCTTTCTTTTTTTGGTCAGCATACAAACCTCCCCTTTCGATCTACCTGCAGAACGTGCATTTTATTCCTAACAATAGAATACTCGCAGAGCGTGCATTCTATTGTTGCTTTTTCTGCTCCACAGTCTGTCTTGCGATATCTGCGTCCACGATTTCTTCTCCGGTCTGATGCGCCAGCTGTGCGCGGGATGCGGCGCTTAAGCCATCGTTTACCTTTGCATTTTGGTCGCAGGTGCTGCAGCGGTCCAGCTGCTCCTTTGTCACCTTGCCATCCCGATAATTGCGGACAATTTTATTTTCATACATGGAGTAAGGCTTTTTCATAAAGAGGGCTTTGAATTTGTGCCAGATTACCCATGCTGCCGGAACCCAGATATATTTATGCATTGCCGGGGAAACTGAACCGATCATCCAGCAGTTTCTGTCACAGCAGCGCACCTTTTTGCGCACGGCTTCCGCCTCCGGGCTACTCCACAGCTCATCCCAGCTTTGGGTGTTTAAATTGCCCATCACTTCTTTGTCCTTTTGTACCGTTGCAGGGCATGACATCTCCATAGGGATCGATGAAAAACGTATCGAAGCTCATATCACACGGCAGCAGGCGTTTCTGTCCGTAAATATAATTGATCAGACCGTGGTTGAAATACGCGCGGAACCACTTTTTCGGGCTGTTGGATTTTAACAGCTCGTTGACCAGCTTTTCAAAATTCTCAGCCACCATCGGGCGGTCATGAATGATATTTTTGGCTTCCACGAAATAAAAGCTGTTGTGCAGGCTCGCCGTTGCAAACTCCATACCCATCTCATTGGAAAGCTCGTAAAGGGGAACGAGGTCCGGTGCGTTTTTATCCTGCACCGTCATGCCGAAGCCGACATCCTTCATGCCCATTTTCCGCAGGGTTTTCAGGGTCGTATATCCCTTGTTAAAACCGTCCTGCAGACCGCGGATTTCGTTATTCGTCTGCTCTAACCCTTCGATCGAAATGCGGATGCCGATGTCCGGAAATTCCTTGCACAGATCAACGATCCGATCCGTAAAAAAATCCGTTCGTGGAAATTACAATACGGTCACTCTTTTTATATAATTCCCGGACGATGTCCTTTAAATCCGTGCGGATAAACGGTTCACCGCCGGTGATGTTGGTAAAGTACATTTTCGGCAGTTTTTTGATGGTCTCGATCGAAATTTCCTCATCGGGTCTGGAAGGTTTTTTATAACGGCTGCACATCGAACATCTCGCGTTACAGCGGTAGGTTACAATGACAGTTCCGTTGAGTTTTTTTTCTGACATGCGTATACTCCTTTTCTATTTAAAATTCAGAAGCCGCCCCGTGCAAGCACAGCGGCTTCTGAACTTGATATCACCTGATTTGCCCCCCGCTGCGATTGATATCACCGGATTGCTCCGCAATCCGATGACATTCGGAATCCGCTGATTTACTTCGTAAATCGCTGCTTCCTCATGTCTTGCGAGATCCAAATTCAGAAGCCGCCCCGTGCAAGCACGGCGGCTTCTGAACTTGGATCCCTGATATCATCATACTATGCTTTCCGGTTTCGGGCAAGCGACATTCTCTTGCTGCGCGCTACCTCGTATAGTCCTTTAGCAGCTGTTCGATCTGCAGATTCACGCTTTCCGGCATGCCTGCCGTATCTTTTTCCAAAAGCTTTACATAAAAATTCAGCTTCTGGCAGGCTGCCTTTTTTGCCCTCAGCAGCTTTCATGCGAACCTTTACACGGCGTTGTTCCATCAGCGGGATGATAACATAGTACATGCAATCGTCCCGAAACGAAAGGTAGCCCAGTTCTTCGCCCTGGCTGTTTTTTACATAAAGGCGGTGTTTGGTCAGGCGCTTCGGGGAAATCACTTCGCCCTCGGCTGCCTGGATGTTTCCGGTCAGCTCCAGCATCGCCGGAATCAGAAAAATCCGGTTGCCTTCTGCGTCCGCTTTCTGCTCCTGTCCAAGCTCTTTTAACAGTGCCGTGCTGTTCAGAAACTGCTGTGCCAATAAATAAACCAGAGCCGCCAGCGTCTGTATGCGGAGCCGCTCACTTTTATATATCTGTTTTTTGCGCTCTACTTCTTCCAAAATCTGCGATGCGCAGGCGAAAATGCTTTTCTGGAACAGGGAAAAAATCCTCTTCTGTCTTCCAGATATATTTTCCTGCTGCGATTTTAAAATACCCGATTTTCTCGCCTTCACTGTCCTCCGCATAGGAATAAATTTCCCGTTCGCGCCACGCCCGCAGGTTGACTGGTGCATCCCAGACCTGTGTTTTTGACGCACGGGATTTCACCTGATACGACTTTTTAGACACATGTCCATCATACCAGCCGTTCTTTTTCAAATACGCATACGCATAATTTAACAGCTGCGCACTGTATTCCGTCTCTTCCTCCGGCTGGACGTCCGGATGTGCGCTTAGTATCCTTTGCCGATATTTTTTCTTGATCAGGCGCTCAACTGCCTGTCGGTTAAAATTTTGAAACGCGTTGTCAAAGCTTTGGGACGTTTCCGTACTCGCTCCTGCTGCTTCTTTACCTTCCGGCACTGCCCCGGCCGCCTCGATTTCTTCTCTCCGTGATTCCAAGGATTTTATATGCTTCCTGTTGTGTCATGTCAAAAATTCCTGTCCCAAAATTGATTTCCCGCTGCCGTACAGCCAAAAAATATGATTTCGGCGCTGCGCAAAACTCCGGCAATCGCTGCCGAAAATACGATTCCCGACGACGAGTCTGCGCCAGATCTGCGCCAACCCGTCTCTTTACGATTATGCACCGTTTTTATCTTTTTACACAACATGAAACAATAGAATGCACGCTCTGCGAGCATTCTATTGTCATGAATAAAACCGACAGGTGCCCAATCAGCCCTGCCGGTTTCCATTTTTCCTTTTTCTGTTTTGCACCGCCCCGACAGAAGCCAAACTCAGTCTCCTGCCTGGATACGAATTTTACCTTTTACATGCAGCCTCAGATGCTATACCACTTGATCTCATTAGCTTCCAGCTTCAGGAAAAAGCTGCTGCCGTCTCCGCAGTATACGGTCGTTTCCTGCGGTTCGTAAGTATTGTTGACCACACAGTATTTTCCGTTTTCCACATATGCATGCACTTCTACGTTGAAGTTTTCACTGTACCAGCAATGCAGAATGTCCTCACCGTGGGCACTCCACAGAATACTGCGGTACAAAATACGGCTGTTTTCGAAGCTGTAGGGCAGACCACTGATGTAAACGCTGCGCCCTTTTCCAAACTCATTGACAGCCATCTGTACCTCCCGGTCGCGCTGCACCAGAATCTCAGTATCAGCATAGGCATACATGTTTTTTCTTGCCTTCGCCAAAATCCACCGGCTTTGTGATATCCTGCAGGATAAAATGTTCCGGATGCTCTTCCCAGTTGTACTTGTCATAGTTTAAGGTAAATCCGGTTTCTTTTTTCCACACCCATCAGGTCAGCGAGCTGCAGATAGTGTCCCTGATAGGCATGTCCGGAGGGTTCTCCGACTCCGATAAAGCCTCCACCCTCGTATACGAACTTCCGGATTGCCGCCGCTACCGCAGGATTTTCCCACGCTGCTCCGCCGGTATGCGCTGTATCCCCGTCACCTACATTGATGATGACATCGATTTCCTTTAACAGGCCCGGATCGGCTAAAATATCGTCAAACGAAAGGAACGATACCTCAAAGGGTGCACCGCTGAGCGCTTCAATAATACCGGCATAGCTGTAATTTTGCTTCTGATACAGTGCATGATGCACCATATGACAGCCCCAGCTCCTGATTTTTTTCCCCAGCTGTTTAACACTGCAACCTTTTTGACGCAGTACGGCGTCGTCTGGCGAATATTCTCATACAGCTCCCGAAACTCGTTGCAGACGCTTTCCACATAATCCAGAAATTCCGGGAAATCCAACGTGAGCTTTAAATAACCGCCATACCCGATCCGGTCGATGGGCTTTCTCAAGATCGCACGACGCGCCGTGATCCAGTTTTCCTTTGCTTCCTTTACCGGGTCGCCGCCCTCATGGAAGGTGTCCGGAAAGAAATACGGTAAAAATCTTCCCTCTGTATACTTTACACCCTCAATATCAGAAATCAGGCGCAGCGTGCTTCCGTTTCCGACGCTTCCTACTACCGCATCCAGACCGATCGCTGCAAATTCCTTCATAAAGGGCTCTGTTCCGATCCAGTGGTCGCCTAAAAACATCATCGCTTCCTTGCCGTATTCGTGGGTGATATCCACCATTTCTTTTGCAAGCTTTGCGACTTCCCGACGCTGAAATGCCTGAAAATCCAGAAATTCCTTCGAAGGCACGCGATACTGGTTGTTGTAATAGCCCTGATCGATAATAAATTCCGGGCGGAACCGATAGCCAACCTCTTTTTCAAACTGCTCCAAAATATACGGGCTGACAGACGCAGAATATCCATACCAGTCCACATATTTTTCGCGTTTTAATTCGTCAAACAACAGCGTAAACTGGTGGAAAACGTCGTATAGCGGATGACATTCACATACGGATGCTCTTCACAGTATTTTTTCAGCCGCTCCATCGAATATTTGTGGGTTTTGGGCTGCCGGACATCAAAGGTGATCTGATGTTCAAAATCCTTCCACTCATTCGTCACGGCGTTGTACATATGCACCGGGTCCCAGATGATATAGGCTAAAAAGCTGACGGTATATTCATGGAACAGCTCTGCGTCATGAATGATCACATTTCCGCTTTCTTCCTCGTATTCCCACTGCGTGCAATCCACAACAGCTCCGGTCGAGCGGTCGATTACCTCCCACCAGCGCCGAATATCATCCCGTGTATTGACCTCCATCAACTCTTTGGAAATGCCTTTCATCAGCGGAATTTTCAACGTTTTATCAACCGCCGTATAAAAAGCCGACATGATATAGCATTGCTGCACCTCATCCGGATTTTTCTTCGCCCATTCATTGTCTTTTTTTTTCTGGTCGTATAATAGGTCGCATAAATCTTTGCACCGGTTTCAACCAGCTCCCTGGGAAATTCTGTTCCATCACAATCCCGGATCGCATCTGCGCCCCATCGTTTCATCAATTCTATCGTTTCCGGCACGATGTCCAGATTTGTCGGAATCGTCACTCTCCCTGTCCGCTCCCTCATCGTTCTTCCTCCTCCAGCAAAATAATTTCATCCGCTTTCTGCGTATACGTTCCGCCGTCCATATTTTTTCGGACAAACGGTATTCCTTTCCGGACATAATACCTGTTGTGAGAAAGCAGGGCATCCGGATTCTGCGCCGGACTGATCGTCCCGGAAAGGTCATCGAAGCTCACATTGTTGCAAAACCGGCTGTGAATTGCTTCCTCCAGACAGAACATCACACAGCCGCCCTCATTCTGCCTGCTGTAATTAGATTCATACACCGTCCCGTCTCCGGAATCCGCATCATATGCCATTCCATCCTGATTCAGCCTCGTATCTGCCGCCTCGTTAAACCGAAACAGCGCATCCTTACATTTCCATGGCCAGATCGCAGCTGCCACTTTTCCGCCCCGCTTCCGGGGCTCCTGGTAAATCCGGTCGTTGATCTCCTGCGCCGCGCTGTCCGAACAGTTATGCTCCACCACAGGTCTTAACGCATACATTACAGTAATCGCATCGCCTCCTGACCGCTTCACATAATTATCCCGAATCGTAATATTTTCGTGTCCATACTTTAAAAACGCTTCTTCCGAAAGCTCTGCTCCGGCAAAAGCGGCATGCGCATAAGCTATAGCCGACTGCAATTCCCCAGCGGCTCACCCGGTCTACATAACAGCCTTCTACTGTCACATCCCGGAAACGCGCTGCTTCTGCGTTTTGTTGCGATCGGCTTCAGCGCCGTCATATAGATACCGCCGTTGTTCATATGCTTGTCGTACACATTTCCATTAACGTCGTGGATGACGAGATTGCGCAGCGTAATCCCGCTTCTGACACCTTTATCTCTCGCAGCGACGGCAACTCCGGTTCGGTTCATTTTATCCGGTGCACTGTAGCGTTCCCCGATAATATCCTGCCCGCTGTTTGTCAGCTCGAGATCCTGCAGCGTCACATATTCTGCATCATACAACAATACCGCAGACGATACATATCCGTTCCTGGTATGTGCCGGAGAATCCAGCTCGCATCCATAATCCTGATACCAGATTCCCTGCCCGTTTGCTGCGATAACCGGCGGATTCTGCTCTGCTTGCGTCCGATCCTCATATGCACCGATCACAATCGGTAAATCCTTCGTCCCGCTGTCCGTAATCTGTAAAAACTGTCCGGCAAATACGGAATTGTTTTCCAGCAAAATCCGGTCGCCCGGCTGCAGCTTCAGACGGTTGACCGCAAAAAAGACTGGCGTATGGCTCTGCACTGCTTCTTCCGCTGTTTTGGTCATTCCCGTGTTTCTGACTGACATAATATGTCCTGCACCAGTCTGTCATAAGCCGCCTCCCTCAGTCTTTTTTCGATCACTGCTTCGATTTCTTCATAGGAAAACAGATCTCCCTGTGCGCGCGTCAGCAGATCCTGATTTTCCTGATAAAATGTCCTTTTCTGTGCTTCTGTTATCTCAGGGCAATATCCAGAATCCCGTACTGTCCTGGAAGGAAGAGCAAATTCCAGTCGGAATCTGGTCAGCTCATATTGCAGATACATCGGTCTGGTAAAGCTGCAGGGTCCGTAAAAAACTTCTCCGGCAGCTTCTTTTCTGCGGTTTTCTTCGTTTTTCTGCAGGCGCCGCTGTTCCAGCGCATCAAAGCCCGCCTGCCCAATCAGCCCCAGCGATACCGCGAGTTCAAGCTCTGCCTCTGCCCGGCAAAATTCCTCTTCTTGATAACGCGTATGCTCTTCTCATTTCACTGCTCCTGCAATTCCGTTTGCAAAGCTCTTCTGCAGACATAAAAAGATGACCGCGGTCGGAAGGGTACAGATCAGGACTCCAAGCATCAGCATTCCATAATCCACGCTGTATCCGCTCTTTAAATTGGCAACCAGCATCGGCATCGTAATCTGATTTTTATCCTGTAAAATAATCGTCGGCCACAGATAGTTATTCCACGCATTCATGAATGTTACCGTCATTGCTGCTCCGTAAGTAGACTTCATGATCGGAAGAAACATCGTGAAAAAGATTTTGATCTCACTGAGTCCTTCCAGTCTGGAGGCCTCGATGATATCATGTGGAAAAGAGCGTGCAGCCTGTCGGAACATCATGATCAAAAACGGCGTCGAAATCGACGGCAGTGCCAGCGCAATCCAGGTATTGACCAGCTTCCATGCAGAAAACATTTTAAACAGCGGAATCATGATTGCAACAAATGGCAACATCATTGCCAGCAGCAGGATGCTCATCAAAATATCTTTTCCTTTATCATGGTAGATTTCGAAGCCATAGCCTGCGATCGAGCAGACCAGCAGCGCAACTACCGTGATGATAATGGCATTTCGGAAGGAATTAAACATCGCACGTCCGAGATTCTGCGTCGCGATCAGTGTCTGGAAATTTTCCAGAAGATGGGTTCCCGGCAGTAATCTTCCGCGCACAATGTCGATACTGGTATTGGTCGCCCCGCAGATCATATAGTAAAGCGGAAACGCCGACAAAAAACTGGCAAGAATTAAAATCACATAAGAAAAAGCTGTTTTTACTTTAGTCACGCTTGTCACCTACTTTCATCTGAATGGCTGACAAAATTGCTACGCTGACGAGGATAAACACAGATAATGCCGCCGCATAGTTAAATTTCGGCGTTTCTACAAAGGAAATATTGTAAATATAATGTGCCAGCGTCATCGTCGATTTTCCAGGGCCTCCTGCTGTCAGGTTGACCGATTCATCAAACAGCTGCAGGGTTCCTGATGTGGACATAATCGCAGTCAACAAAATCGTAGGCTTCAGCAGCGGAACCGTAATCTTCAAAAACTGCTGAAACGGTGTCGCTCCGTCAATATAGCTCGCTTCATATACGGAATAGTCAATATTCTGCAGTCCAGCCAGATAAAAGACCATGTTGTAGCCCGTCCATCTCCAGATCAGTGCAAGGATGATCACCCAGCGGGCTGCCCAGGCATTCTGAAACCAGTCTATTCTGGAAAATCCGATGGCAGTGATCACATTGTTGACCAGTCCATCCTGGGCAAACAAAGATTTAAAGATCATCGAATAGGATACCAGTGATGTTGCACAGGGCAAAAAGATCAGCGTACGGAAAATACCTTTTCCTTTGATCTTGGGATTATTTAACAGCTGTGCAAGTCCCAGCGCCAGCACAAGCATCACCGGAACCTGAATGATAAAATAAAAAACGGTATTGAACAGACACTGCTGGAATGTCTTATCCTTTAAAATTCTCTGGTAATTTGCCAATCCGACAAAGGTGCTCCCACCCGTTCCTTTTTTGGAAAAAGAAAGGATCAGTGCCTGCACCATCGGGTAAAAGCAAAAAATAAAGATCAGAAGTGCCGCCGGGATCAGAAAAGCCCAACCGGTCAGATTATGTCTTTTTCCAGACTCATCTTCGCTTTTTTCTGCATACTGCTCTCTCCTGTATACTTCCTGGATAAAAAAATACCGGGAACGCAATACGCTGCATTCCCGGTACTGGTTCATATGTTTATTCGCTGATGTTAAATTCTACCGTATCCTGTGCATTCTGGATTTCTGTCTCAACATCCGCACCATTCTGTACGACATTGGTGATGGCATCAGTCAGCGCGCTTCTGATATCAGAATAATATGCGCCGTAATCGATTCCGGGAACCTTTCCTGCAAATTCCACGATATCCTTATAAACAGCCTGTCCGCCGTAGAATTCAGAAGCTTCGCCATATGCATCAGAAGCTGCTGCAGGCAGGTAGCTTGCGATCACGCCTGCATTCGGAAGCAGCTCGTCATACAGGTCTACACTGCTGCCAAAGGTTGCATTTAAGAAGTCAAATGCAAGCTCTGTGTTTTTGCAGTTAGAGGATACTGCCCAGCTTGCGCCGCCGCAGTTTGCGTAATTGGTTGCGCCGTCAATTTCGTCCAGTGCAGGCATGTTCACGATCGCCCATTCGCCGCTCTGGTCTTCTGCAGCCTGAATAGAGGACATAATCCAGCAGCCCTGGATCACACCGGCAGCCTCGCCTTTGTTCATGGAAGCGATGTACTGATCCCAGTCTGTGTAATCTACCATGATGCCTTCATCGATCAGCTGTTTGTATACTTCGATGGCTTTCTTCAGTGCTGCATTATCTACCAGCTTCACTTCACCGTCCTGCATGGGAGACGCACCTGCGGACTGCAGCATTTCAATTACGATTTCCGAACCGCCGGAGCTTGTCAGCATCGGTACGCCATTGGCATCTACTACCTTCTTTGCAAGTTCCATAAATTCAGACCAGGTAGTATCCTTGAAATCTTCTACCGTCAGTCCTGCTTTTTCTACCATATCAGAGCGGATCGCCATGATCGTTGCACCGTTATCAAAGGGAATTCCGTAATGCTTGCCATCTACGGTAGAATCTGCAAGCTTACCGCCGGAGAACTGAGAGAAATCGATGCCGGAATCTGTCAGCTCTGTAAAGATCTCCGGATAGTTTGCAACATCTTTATGGAAGGAATAATCCTGCATCAGGAAGATATCCGGCAGAGTATCGTAGTTTCCAGCTTCTGCTGCAGTGATCAGGCTCTGTTCAATATCGGTATATACCTTTTCCTGAATATCCAGCTTGAAATTCGGATGCTCCTTCTGATAAAGTGCTTCTGCCTGCTTCATTGCATATACATTAAAGTTAGGATCCCAGCACCATACAGTCAGGACTTCTTCCCCTTCTGCAGCCTCAGCTTCTTCTGTCGCTTCCTGCTCGGTTTCTGTCTTTTCTTCTGCAGCCTTGCTTTCTGCAGGTGCTGCCGCCTGCTTGCTGCCGCAGCCTGCCAGTGCAGATACAGCCATTGCTGCGGTCAATAACACGCCTACTAATTTCTTTTTCATACCCGTTCCTCCTTGTAAACGTTCCATCACTTGTTGATGTATTTATTATATCTGTCCCTGGGCAGCGATTCAATTTCTATGTTGTTATAATTTATTATTATATTGCTGTTTTTTATTGAAAAATGCATTTTTCAGCTTTTCCATTCGTCATATTTTTTATATTTTTTCTATAATACGCTTTTTCAGCATACAGGTTGCACATCATTTTTCCATATATTTTCTTTTATTGCTGCGCAATATTTTATTATTTTTAGGGCAATATATTGTACCGGTTTCCATACATTCTATAGTATAATGAAATCAGGATTTCCTTTTTTATTCATGACAATAGAATGCTCACAGAGCGTGCATTCTATTGTTTGTTCTGACAGTTTTATTTGTTCTGATAGGAGGATATTTTTCGATGGGTAATAGCCGGCATGATCTGAGTATTCCAAAAGATTATTTCATGAAAGATAAGGCGAAGCTTCTTTATGTCTCTTCCTCTACCTACGGCGGAGACTGGATCTCCACGCCCCACACACATTACTGTTCTGAGCTGTTCTATGTTTTAGACGGCGTCGGTCAGTTTCAGGTGGAGGATCGGATTTTCCCAGTATCCGCAAACGATCTCGTCATTATCAATCCAAACGTTTCCCATACAGAGCTTGGCTTTCATGCAAATCCGCTTAAATATATCGTCCTGGGGATTGAAAACCTGGAGCTGTCCGTCGCAAATGAAGGGGAAAAATTTCTGTATCGTCAGCTTTCGGGAGATCAAAGAAACGATGAACTTTTACCTGAAAATGATGCTCCGGGAAATTGAAACCCGTGCGCCTGGCTATGAGGCAGTCTGTCAGGATCTGATGGAAATCCTGATCGTGCTGTTTGGCAGACAGACAAACTTTAAGACCATCCTGACGCCAACCAATAAAAGAAAAATCCTCTCACCTGTGTGAATCTGTCCGGCGCTATATCGACGCAAACTGCAGTGAGGATATTTCGTTGGAGCAGCTGGCGCAGTTTTCGCATGTCAACAAATATTATCTGGTGCATGCATTTTCCAACGTGTACGGCATTTCTCCGATCAACTATCTGATGCGCGCCCGCGTCGAAAAAAGCGAAAAACCCTGCTTTCCACAACAGACTTTTCCCTCTCCGTCATCAGCCGTACCTGTGGTTTTTCCTCATCCAGCTACTTTTCCCAGACCTTTAAAAAGCTGTCAGGAATGTCCCCCAGCGCATTTCGCAGAGCAAGCCGGCAGGACGAGACAACTGCGAAATAAATGCGTTTCTATACGATAAAAAATAGGCTTCGCCTATTCAACTCCCCTGCCCTCAATCTTGAGGGGTGGGATTTCTTTTTGTTACTATTTCATGCATAATAGTCTTATGAATGTTTTACAACAGATTTTTACTGACTATTATGAAGAAATTGAATATATTCTTCATCCCAGAAAAACTGAGATGGAAAATATCGATAAGATGATTCATTGTGGTGATCCATCTTTCGGTGGTGCCATGTATGGCTGTCCTCACTGCGGGAAACTTAAATTTGTTCCTTTCCGCTGTCATAGCCGTTTCTGCCCTACCTGCGGCAACAAATATACCATGGATCGCACTACCAGTATGTCCTTTAAGCTGGTTAATGTCACACATCGCCATTGTGTTTTCACAATCGATGAAAATCTTCGTGAATTCTTTCTCAAAGATCGTTCTCTGCTCGATTGTCTGTTTTCACTCTGTAAACAGTGTTATCACCCGTATGTTTTTCAAAATGAATAAATCCAAAAACTTCACGCCCGGTTTTATTATGGTTTTACATACTTTTGGCAGAGATCTGAAATGGAATCCACATATCCACTGCCTCATATCTGAAGGTGGTTACAGCGATGACGGTTTTTTGGCGTAATGTCAAACACTTTGACTACACTTTTTTACGCAATGCTTTTCGCACGGCTCTGCTTAATGAAATGGAATCCAAAATCGGGTCTTCCTTCAAAAAGTGAAGGCGAAATGTTATCGTGAACACCAACAGGGTTTTTATGTTTATGCCAAACCCAACCTCTGCGATCCCAGAATTGTTGTAAAATACATTGGGCGTTATCTTGGTCGTCCTGTCAAAACCACATCCCGAATTGATAAATACGATGGTGAAATGGTCACTTTCCATTACAACCGGCATGAGGATGAACAATACATAGAAGAAACGATTCCTGCTATGGAATTCATCCAGCGTCTCATTCGCCACATTCCTGAAAAACATTTTAAAATGATTCGGTATGGTGGGATTTATGCACGTCACCGAGAAATTGATTCCAAACTCTATCGTGCTATTTCCAAAAGCAAACATCATATCTACCACAGCTTTAATCAGTGGCGAACTGCTATTTTGTCTTCTTTTGGATATGATCCCCTGGTATGCCCTGACTGCCAGCATAGGATGGAATTCTTAGAACTATACTTCAACCACCAGCGCGTTTCCCTCGAAGAAATGTACGAGAAAGTAATGTCTAAATCTCGTGGAAAGCGTTCTTCTGCATGATTTTCTCAATTCTTATGTTATAATCCTCTAAAAAGGAGGATGATCGCCATGAAACCAGATATCGAGGCGCTGCGTAAAAAATACATGGATAATCCTCCAGAAGGTATGACATCCCAGGACATTCGCATTATGAGCGAGGATGCCTTCTGGATATGGATTATTTCTTAAATGACGATGAACTTGATGACGGCTTTGGTGAAGAAGGTTTTTTATATCTTCTAAGCCATCAATCGTCTGTTTGCTATGCCCGCCTCCCGTGCGGGCCTTTTAATTTAAGAGAGCGCCGTAGGCGGTCTTTCCTAAAGTAAAGAGGCTGCCGCAGATGCGACAACCTCTCAATTTTCGACAACAGAGTGTTCGCAGAGCGTACATTCTGTTGTTTTTTTTTTTTCTCTGAATCAAAAGTTGAATCCTTATTTCGTCTTCAAAGCCTGAATCCGTTTGATCGCTTCTTTTGTATTTTCATGTTCCGAAGCCAGTCAGGCGGAAATACCCTTCGCCGCTTGCGCCGAATCCTGAGCCGGGCGTACCGACTACCTGTGCTTCGTTTAAGAGCTTATCAAAGAACTCCCAGGAGGTCAGGTTGTCCGGGGTTTTTAACCAGACATAGGGAGAATTGACACCGCCAAAGGCCTGATAACCCGCTGCAATTAAGCCCTCGCGTATCTGGCGGGCATTTTCCATGTAGTAGGCAATCTGCTCCTTGATCTGCGCCTTTCCTGCCTCCGAATAAACCGCCTCACCTGCGCGCTGGACGATATAAGGCGCGCCGTTGTATTTCGTGCCGTGACGTCGAAGCCATAAGTCATTTAAGGACACACCATTGCTGACAAGTTCCTTGGGAACAACCGTGTAACCGAGACGCAGTCCGGTAAAGCCCGCGTTTTTGGAAAAGCTGCGCATCTCGATGGCACAGGTCTTTGCTCCCTCACACTCATAGATGCTGTGCGGGATATTCTCTTCCGTGATATAGGCTTCATATGCCGCATCAAAAAGAAGGACCGCATGAATTTCATTTGCATAATCGACCCATTTCTGCAGTGCTTCCTTTGTAATCGCCGCACCAGTCGGATTATTGGGAAAGCACAGGTAAATCAGATCCGGTGTCTTATCAGGAAGCTTCGGTGCAAAGCCGTTTTCCTGGGTACAGGGCATGTATACCAGTCCCTCATATGTGCCCAGCGCTTTGTCATATACACCGGTTCTGCCTGCCATGACATTCGTATCCACATAGACCGGATAAACCGGATCGCAGACCGCAACAAGATTATTTCGGTCCCAAAAATCTCCTGAATATTTCCGACATCACACTTTGCACCGTCCGATACAAAAATCTCATCCGGAGAAATCTCGCAGCCCCGTGCTGCAAAATCCTCTTTTGCAATCGCGTTTAACAAAAAATCATAGCCCCGCTCCGGTGCATAGCCATGAAAGCCTTCCTTTGTGCCCATCTCGGCAACCGCTTTCTGCAGCGCCTCGATAATCGCAGGTGCAAGCGGCAGCGTCACATCTCCGATTCCGAGACTGATGACTGTTTTGTTCGGATGCATGCTTTTGTAGGCAGCCACCTTTTTTGTTACTGTGGAAAAAAGATAGCTTCCCTGCAGCTTTAAGTAATTTTCATTGATTGTAAACATGTTCTTTTTCCTCATCCGTCATAAATCAGCAGCAGAATCATCTGCGCGGTTTCAACCATGTTCGTGCCGGAATCCATGCTGCTTTTCTGAATATAGCGGAACGCCTCCTGCTCTGTCATATGATTTCTTTCCATCAGCAACCATTTTGCATTGTTAATATAGTTCTGTTCCTGTTCCGTTCTCTTTTTCGGCTGGCTTTTTGCGCTTCCTTAACCGTCTGTCCAGCTGTGCCAGCATCATCTCCACAGTACTGGCAAGATCGTTTGGACGAATCGGATATGTCAATGTCACCATATCGTGCGGTGCACTTTCCAGTTCCGACGTAGAAGCAAGCAACAGCATATCAAAATAATCGGGCAGATATTCCGCCAGCTGTGTATAGTGCATGTCCCTGATCCGATAACTGCAGATCACGACACCGCTGTCTAGCTGGTGTACCTGTGAAAGCGCCATGGAAGCTGTTGTGCAGAGTGCAGCAGCCGTCAGTCCCCGTCGGGCGAGGATGTCTTTGATATGTTTTGCGTCCTCGAGCTTCGGCAAAACAATTATGATGCTGCTCATCCTGTCACTCCTTTAAGTGCGATACAGATATTTATCTACTTCCCATTCGGATACCTGGGACATGTACTCATTCCACTCAGCTTTTTTGCTTCTACATAAAGATCCACGAACTCCTGTCCGAGAACCATTTTTACAAAAGAATCCTCTTCCATGAACGCAACTGCTTCACGCAGCGTATCCGGCAGATGATCGATACCGGCTGCAGCCTTTTCTGCCTCCGTTCTGCTTGCAAACAGTCGTGCAGATTCCGCTCCGGGATCCAGATGCTTTGAGATTCCATCCAGTCCTGCGGCCATGCAGAGTGCAATCGTCAAATACGCATTTGCAGACGGATCGGGAAAACGCAGCTCGATCCTGGTATCCTCTCCCCGCATAAAAGGAATCCGAAGCAGGGTATTATGATTTTTGGTTGTCCAGATGATATCTCTGGGTGCATCGCAGCCGGAGGTCAGACGCTTATAAGAGTTAACCAGAGGGTTCGTCACGGCACACATGCCTTTGACATGGGCCATAATACCACCCATGAACCATTTTGCTTCCTGACTTAAACCATCTTCCGCTTCCGGATCGCTGAAGATATTTTTTCCGTCCTGAAACAGAGAAATATTGATATGCATGCCGGAACCTGCCGTACCAGCCTTTGGCTTCGGCATAAAAGTCGCATAAAGACCGAACCGCTTTGCAATGGAACGCACTGCCGTCTTGAACGTCACAATCCGGTCCGCGGTTTCCATCGCACCCGCATAACGGAAGTCAATTTCATGCTGCCCGGGCGCTTTTTCATGATGAGAGGATTCGATTTCAAACCCCATATCCTCCAGCGTCATCACCATATCACGACGGGCGTTTTCTCCCAGATCCAGCGGGCTGATATCCATATATCCGGCCTTTTCATGGGTTACGGTTGTCGGCACGCCGTTTTCATCCTCGTGGAACAGAAAAAATTCACATTCCGGATCAATCTGAAACGTATATCCTTCCTTTTCGACCTTTTCTATCGTCTTTTTCAGGATTTCTCTCGGACTGACCGCAAGCGGTGTTCCATCTGCCCTGCAGACATCACACAAAAGTCTTGCAACTTTTCCCTGCTGCGGTCTCCATGGCAGGATTACAAAGGTGTCCAAATCCGGGCACAGATACATATCCTCTTCCCCGGTTCTCAATTCTCCGTACATGCAGGAACCATCAATCAGATAACGGTTGTCTTTCATATACTGCAGCTGGGTAGCGGTCACGGCAACGTTTTTGAGCGTGCCGAACATGTCTGTAAACTGCAGACGAATGAATTCAACGTCTTCATTCTCTACCATTTGCAGAATTTCTTCTCTGGTTTTCATGCTTCTCTCTCCTCTTTAGCAGACATTCTGTCCGCCTGTTCCCTGAATTGTTGTTGTGAATTTTCGAATGCTTCGGCGGGTCTCCAGCCCAAAAGCCTTCTTCGTGCAAGCACGGTCGGCTTTTGGGCCGGAGATCCGGTGTGCTGTCACTCGTAGGTGTATCCCATCAACGACTTGTCCACTTCCTTTGCGGCTTCCCTGCCTTCGGCAATCGCCCATACGACCAGTGACTGACCTCTGTGCATATCTCCCGCAGTGAAAATCTTCTCTTTTCCGGTGCGGTAAGAGCCGTTTACGGTTTCCACATTGGTTCTCGCATTTAATTTTACACCAAAACTCTCTGCAACGTAACCCTCACTGCCTAAAAATCCGGCTGCAATCAGCACCAGATCCACCGGAATTTCCTTCTGTGTGCCCTCGATGGGAACCATCGAAAGCCGTCCGGTCTTTTTCATCCTTCTTCGGCTCAAGGCTTACCAGCACCGCACTGCATACGGTTCCGTCTTTTTCTTTTTAAATTCTGTTACGGTTGTCTGGTAAATTCTCGGATCATGGCCAAATACATCGATCGCTTCTTCCTGACCGTAATCGGTCTTTAAGACCTTCGGCCATTCCGGCCAGGGATTGGATGCTGCCCGACACTCCGGCGCTTTCGGCATCATCTCCAGCTGTGTCACGCTTGCCGCACCCAGCCGAATCGAAGTTCCGACACAGTCATTTCCGGTATCTCCGCCGCCAATTACCAGCACATTTTTTCCTTTTGCCAGCTCATAGGGCACTTTTTCAAAATTCGTATCCAGGAGCTGCTTTGTTACGGTTCCCAGAAAATCCACTGCAAACCAGATGCCTTTTGCATCCCTGCCGGGCACCTGGATATCTCTTGGATGGGAGGCCCCGCCGCAAAGAATCACGCGGTCGTATTCTTTTTCCAGCTCCTTGCCGGAAATATCTTTTCCAACGTCTGCATTGCAGATAAACTTGATGCCGGCAGCCTTCATGACTTCGATCCTTCTGTCGATGATGCTCTTGTCCAGCTTCATATTCGGAATGCCGTAGCGCAGCAGACCGCCGACTCTGTCATGACGTTCATAGACCGTTACGCTGTGTCCGCGTTTGTTCAGGTTCCAGGCTGCAGACAATCCGGCCGGACCGCTGCCGATGACCGCGACCTTCTTTCCGGTGCGTACCTTTGGTTCTTCGCCTTTTACCAGACCATTCGCGTAAGCATATTCAATGACCGCACGTTCATTTTCCTTCGTGGAAACCGGTTTTGCGTGCAGCCCGCAGGTACAGGCCGCCTCACACAGCGCGGGGCAGACCCTGGAAGTAAATTCCGGGAAGCAGTGAGTCTTTGACAAACGGACATAAGCCTGTTCCCAGTTGCCGTGCCAGACCAGATCGTTGACCTCCGGCACCAGATTGTGCAGCGGGCATCCCGAAGCCATTCCGGCAATCATTGTACCCGCCTGGCAGAAGGAACGCCGCATTCCATGCAGCGCGCTCCTGCAGACGCTGCTCCTCTTCCGGCAGCTGTCCGTGAAATTCCCTTAAAATTTTTGATTCTTTCCTTTGGAGCCGTCACCGGTCCGTCTTTACGCTCATATTCCAAAAAACCTGTAGGTTTCCCCATGACTGTTTCCTCCCGTTACGCTCTGCTGCCGACACTCGCATAGAATGCCTCAATCTGCGCTTCCTGGCGGCTCATGCCCTGTTCCTCAAACTGGGAGGACAGCTGTAGCATCCGCTTGTAATCTCCAGGAATAATCTTTTTGAACTTCGGCAGATACTCTTTAAAGTGATCCAGTACCTCCTGCCCCTTTTTGGAACCGGTATTGCGCACATGCGCCTCGATCATGGCACGGAGCTCCTCCTGGTCAAACTTGGTCTCCACCTTCTCCATGAGTACCATTTCCTTGTTCAGGTTTTTATACAGACAGCTTTCTTCATCCAGTACATAAGCGATGCCGCCGCTCATACCTGCCGCAAAGTTTTTGCCGGTAGGTCCCAGTACAACCACATGACCACCAGTCATATACTCGCAGCCATGCTCTCCGACGCCTTCTACAACAGCAGTTGCACCGGAATTGCGGACACAGAACCGTTCTCCTGCCACACCTGCGATATAAGCTTCCCCGCTTGTTGCGCCGTAAAGGGCAACGTTGCCGATAATGATATTTTCTTCCGGTTTAAATTTCGCTTTTTCCTGTGCAAAGACTGCCAGCTTGCCGCCGGAAAGTCCCTTGCCGAAATAGTCGTTGCTGTCACCGCACAGCGATAAGGTCAAACCTTTTGGCAAAAATGCACCGAAGCTCTGTCCGCCTGCGCCTTCACAGTGAATCGTGATGGTATCCTCGGGCAGTCCTTCCGGATGCTGTCTTGTGATCTCTGCGCCCAGAAGTGTGCCGAAGGTACGGTCGGTATTGGTCAGCTTCACGCTGCAGGATATTCCTGTTCCTTCCGCAATGGCTGTCTTTACTTCTTTCTTCTTTAATAAAACGGATTCATCCTTTGTCTTTTCCAGTTTGAAATCATATGCGCATGCAGGATCGAAAACACTGTCCTTTCTCTCCGCCTGTGCACCCTCGTACAGGATTCTGCTCAAATCGATCGTCGCTTTTCTTCCGGTCAGACCATCCTTTTTCTTTTAACAGATCGGTACGCCCCTACCATTTCATCTACCGTTCTGACACCAAGCTTTGCCATGTACTCCCGCAGCTGCTGCGCGATAAAGGTCATGAAGTTAATGACGTATTCCGGTTTTCCGGTAAAGCGCTTGCGCAGCTCCGGATTCTGGGTTGCGATACCCATCGGACAGGTGTCCAGGTTGCAGACACGCATCATGACACAGCCAAGGGTTACCAGCGGAGCAGTTGCAAAGCCGAATTCCTCTGCTCCCAGAAGCGCTGCCATCGCAACATCCCTGCCGCTCATGAGCTTACCGTCTGTCTCAATGACAACGCGGTTTCTCAGACCATTCTGCAATAGAGTCTGATGGGTTTCTGCCAGTCCCAGCTCCCACGGAAGTCCTGCATTGTGGATGGAGTTGATGGGAGCAGCACCTGTACCGCCGTCATAACCGGAAACCAGGATTACCTGTGCACCGGCTTTTGCCACACCTGCTGCAACGGTTCCGACACCGGCTTCTGAAACTAATTTTACGGAAATTCGTGTATATTTATTCGCATTTTTCAAGTCGTAAATTAACTGTGCCAGATCCTCGATGGAATAAATATCATGATGAGGCGGAGGAGAAATCAGGCTCACACCGGGTGTGGAATGTCTTGTCTTTGCAATCCAGGGATACACCTTCTTGGCAGGAAGATGTCCGCCCTCGCCGGGTTTTGCACCCTGAGCCATTTTGATCTGAATCTCTCTTGCACTGACCAGATACCGGCTCGTTACGCCGAAACGTCCGCTTGCCACCTGCTTGATTGCAGAGCATTCTGTCATGATCGGTTCCGGATTCCAGACGCTCATCGCTCTCGCCGCCTTCACCGCTGTTGGATTTGCCGTGTAGTTTATTCATGGCGATCGCCAGCGCTTCATGTGCTTCCTCGGAAATCGAACCGTAAGACATCGCACCGGTCTTAAACCGCTTTACGATGGACTCTACGCTCTCTACTTCTTCAATCGGAACACCAGTCTCCGGGAAGTTGAAGTCCATCAGGCTGCGCAGATAACCGGTTTCCTCTTTATCCACCATCTTTGTATATTCGCAGAACTTTTCGTAGCTGCCATCCCTTGCCGCCTGCTGCAGCATATGGATCGTCTGGGGATTGTAACGGTGTTCCTCGCCCTGGCTGCGCATCTTATGTCTGCCCATGGAGGACAGCGTCAGGTCTGTTGCCAGTCCCAGTGGATCAAACGCCTTGGAATGCTGCGCATCCGTCTGCGCTGCGATATCTTTTAAGGTAATACCGCCGATCCTGCTGACCGTTCCGGTAAAGTACGCATCGATGACCTCCTGCGAAATGCCGATCGCCTCGAAAATCTGGCTGCCCTGATAGGACTGAATCGTGGAAATGCCCATCTTGGACGCAATCTTTACGATGCCCTGCAAAATCGCATGGTCATAATCTTCTACTGCCGCATAATAATCCTTGTTCAGCAGACCGTCTTCTACCAGCTCTGCGATGGTGGAATGGGCCAGATACGGGTTGACCGCGCACGCACCGTAGCCTAACAGCGCCGCAAAATCGTGCACCTCCCTCGGCTCGCCGGATTCCAGGATAATGGACAGTGCCGTACATTTTTTCGTCTTGACCAAATGCTTGTGTACGGCGGAAACTGCCAGCAGCGACGGGATTGCAACATGGTTTTCATCCACACCGCGGTCGGAAAGAATCAGGATATTCGCACCCTCCCGGTACGCCTTATCCACCTGTACGAACAGATGCTCCAGCACGCGATCCATCGGTGTGCTCTTATAGAAAATGATCGGCACACAGACAACCTTAAAGCCGGGCTTTTTCATCGTGCGGATCTTCAACAGGTCGAGGTCTGTCAGGATCGGATTATTGATCTTCAGTACCTGACAGTTTTCCGGCTTCTCTTCCAGAAGATTTCCGTTCTTGCCGGCATATACGGTTGTGGAAGTGACGATTTTTTCCGGACCGCATCGATCGGAGGGTTCGTTACTTGTGCGAACAGCTGCTTGAAATAGTAAAACAACGGCTGATATTCTTTGGAAAGGACAGCCAGCGGTGTATCCACACCCATCGCGCCGATCCGTTCGGTTCCGTTTAACGCCATCGAGCAGATACCCCCGGTATTCCTCGTAGGTGTAACCAAACGCTTTCTGCAGACGCGCCCGTTCTTCTTTATTATAAGAAGGAATCCTTTCATTCGGAATTTTTAACTCATGCAGCGTAACCAGATTGGAATCCAGCCATTCGCCGTAAGGCTCCCGCTTCGCGTAGGTCTCCTTGATTTCTTCGTCTGTTAAAACTTCGCCCTTTACAGTATCCACCAGTAGCATTTTACCGGGATGCAGTCGCTCTTTTTTTTCAAAATATGCTCTGCGGGAATTTCCAGGACACCGACTTCAGAAGAAAGGATCAGTCTGTCATCGTCTGTAATATAATATCTGGAGGGACGCAGACCGTTTCTGTCCAGAACAGCGCCCATCAGGTCGCCGTCCGAAAACAGGATGGAAGCAGGACCATCCCAAGGCTCCATCATCGTCGCATAGTACTGATAGAAATCGCGTCCCTCCTGGGAAATCGTATCATTGTGGGCCAGGGCTCCGGATTGCAATCATGACCGCAAGCGGCAGCTCCATTCCGCTCATTACCAGAAATTCCAGTGTATTGTCCAGCATTGCGGAGTCCGATCCATTTGTATTGACTACAGGAAGCACCTTCGTTAAATCATCTGCCGAGAACCGCGGTGCACACATTGTTTCCTCCCGCGCCAGCATCTTATCCGCATTGCCCTTGATCGTATTGATCTCACCGTTATGCACAATAAACCGGTTCGGATGTGCACGCTCCCAGCTGGGATTCGTATTGGTCGAAAATCTGGAATGGACAATTGCAATCGCGGAATCATATTCTGCATCCTGCAGGTCCTTAAAGAAGGTTCTCAGCTGTCCCACCAGAAACATACCCTTATACACGATGGTCCGGCTCGATAAGGACGGCACATAGGTATTATCGTTACTCTGCTCAAATACGCGGCGTACCACATAGAGCTTTCTGTCAAAGTCCAGCCCTGCTGCAATATTTTCCGGCTTTTTGACAAAGCCCTGGCAAATGACAGGCATACATTCTCTTGCCTTATGTCCCAGCACCTCCGGCGCAGTCGGCACTTCTCTCCAGCCTAAAAACTTCATGCCTTCTTTTTCTACAATAATCTCAAACATCTTCTTCGCCTGGCTGCGCTTTAACTCGTTCTGCGGGAAAAAGAACATGCCGATTCCGTATTCTCTTTCGCCGCCGAGCTCGATACCGATTTCCTGACATACTCTGGAAAAAAAAAGCGATGGGAAATCTGAGTCAGAATTCCGACGCCGTCTCCGGTTTTTCCCTCCGCGTCTTTTCCGGCACGGTGTTCTAGCTGTTCTACAATTTTTAACGCATCTGCAACAATCTGGTGGTCTTTTCTGCCTTTGATATTAACCACCGCTCCGATGCCGCAGTTATCATGTTCAAAGCTCTGGCTGTAAAGTCCCTGCTGTACCTGATTTTCTCCCATGGTAGTCCTCCTTATTTAAACGGCGCTGCTGCCTGCCGCTTCATATGCTACTGCCGCTTTTACAAAGCCCTCAAACAGCGGGTGCGGCAGGTTCGGTCTGGATTTGAATTCCGGGTGTGCCTGTGTTGCAACGAAGAACGGATGCTCTTTTAATTCGATCATCTCCACGATTCTTCCGTCCGGAGACAGTCCGGAAAGTACCATGCCGTTTTTCGTCAGCACTTCCCGATAATCATTGTTGACTTCATATCTGTGGCGGTGACGTTCGGAAATCTCTGTCTTTCCATACAGCTTATGGGCCAGTGTTTCCGGCTGCAGGACACAGGGATATGCGCCCAGTCTTAAAGTACCGCCAAGATTGGTAATTCCGTTTTGTTCCGGCATCAGTGCGATGACCGGATCAGGCGTTTCGGGATCGAGCTCAATGCTCGCTGCTTTGGAAAGTCCTGCTACGTTTCTTGCAAATTCAACAATCGCGAGCTGCATGCCAAGGCACAGCCCAAGATACGGAATTTTGTTGCGTCTTGCATAACCGATTGCAAGAATCTTTCCTTCCGTTCCTCTCTGTCCGAATCCGCCCGGTACCAAAATGCCGTCCACATCGTGCAGATATTCCTCCAGATTTTCCGGTGTCAGCTCTTCTGCATCGATCCAACGAATGTTGACCTGTGCGCGGTTTGCGATGCCGCCGTGCTTTAAGGCTTCCGCTACGCTCAAATAAGCATCATGCAGAGCTACATATTTGCCAACCAGCGCGATGGTGACAGAACTGGTGGGATGATGCAGATCCTCCAGCATCTTTTTTCCAGTCTTCCAGATTCGGCTCCGGGCAGGGCAGATTCAAACATTCACAGACCGCCTGAGCCAAATGCTCTTCTTCCATCATTATCGGCACTTCATAAAGGGACGGTGCATCCAGATTCTGCAAAACATGTTCCTTTTTCACGTTACAGAATAATCCGATCTTTTCTTTCATTTTTTCATCAATCGGATAATCCGAACGGCAAACCAGGATATCCGGCCAGATCCCCATACTCTGCAGCTGCTTGACGCTCATCTGGGTCGGCTTTGTTTTCATTTCACCGGATGCCTTTAAATATGGAATCAATGTAACCTGAATCAGGATGGCATTTTCCCGTCCCATCTCGTGCTGAAACTGACGGATCGCTTCCAAAAACGGCTGGCTTTCGATATCGCCGACTGTACCGCCGACTTCTATAATAGAAATGGTATCTTCCTCCGGGGACTTCTCCCGGTAAAATTTCGATTTGATTTCGTTTGTAATATGAGGAATGACCTGTACGGTACCGCCGCCGTAATCTCCATGACGTTCCTTGTGCAGAACCGACCAGTAAATTTTACCCGTTGTAACGTTGGAATTCTGATCCAGGCTTTCATCGATAAACCGTTCGTAATGTCCCAGATCCAGGTCTGTCTCCGTGCCATCATCTGTTACAAATACCTCTCCGTGCTGGATCGGATTCATCGTACCGGGATCCACATTGATATAGGGATCCAGCTTCTGCATGGTTACATGATATCCTCTCGCTTTGAGCAGCCGTCCCAACGAAGCTGCGGTAATTCCTTTTCCAAGACCGGACACAACGCCGCCGGTCACAAATACATATTTTACGCCCATGCTCTCCTCCTTGCTGCCCTGCAACAGCATTTCCTACTGTCAGTGTGCCGTTCATAAAATACTTTGTTATCCATAAAAGATTGTGCCTCTTTCTGTAACATGGAACCCATGTTACACACAAAAGAATGTGCCTTGGCACATTCTCGCGCCGAGCGCAGTCGCTTGCGACATCCTTCATCTTCACGCGAGCGCGCATCTTAGGCACGTCAGTGCCTCTTTCTGTAACATGGAACCCATGTTACAGAAAGAAAAGGGGTCAGGAAACCTCGCAATGCAAGTTTCCTGACCCCTTTGTCAGCCTACATCTTATGTACGACACTATTTTTCATGCAATGTAGTCTACCCTATCTTTTTCATTTGTAAAGAGGTTTTTTAATTTTTCCAGTTCCCATGTAGCTTTCTGTAGGCAGATTTCATGCTCGCATGAAAATCTGCTTGCGGAAAGCTACAGAGGGAGCGCCGCTCTTATGAGCAAAAATAGCTGCGCAGCAGCGGAAAGCATCGCAGATGCGCTTTTGCGAATGGCGCGGAAACTGGGCACTGACGTGCGATACAGATTTCATGCTCGCATGAAAATCGCCCGTTGGAAAGAGGAAAGCGCCGCTCTTATGAGCTAGCCGCAAAGCGGCAGATGCGTCATGACAATAGAATGAGCGTGCATTCTATTGCGAATGGCGCGACCGGATCGCATGCGACGCGCCCTTATCATGTGCCGGAGTTCTCCCCAGCTGCGCCGCCTTCATGCACCAACAGCCTCCGGATACGTTTTGTCCATCCCGATCGCTCCAATCGGCGCGGTCACGAGAATCGCAAGCACTGCAACCGGCAACGGCAGACCGAGACTCAGCGGAACCGACCCGATCGCCGCCTGTACGGTTGCTTTTCGGCAGATAGGCGATCACACAGAACAGTCTGCTCTTTTTTATTTAGCTGCGTCCCTGCCATGCACAAGAATACGCCTGCTGCACGAAACAGGAGCGCAATCCCGATCATCAAAAGTGCACTCGCACCAGCGCTTGCTGTATACCGGATATCGACCGCCGCGCCGACCAACACAAACAGCACGACTTCCGCTGCCAGCCAGAGCTTGCCGAATTTTCAGACAGGCGCTTCGAAACCTCCGGCACACATTTGCCTTCAACATGCACGCCATGCTCACAACCGCCAAAAGCCCGGATACCGGAACGGTTCCTTTCAGCCACGTTTCCACTGCCATCAGAAGAAACGACAGACCCAGCACAAGGATCACCTTCATGCTGTTTCGGACACAGTGGGCATGGGCGTATGCCGTTTCAAAAACCTTCGCCAGCACATAGCCTGCAGCGGCTCCCAGCACAACGCCGAGCACGATCGAAATCGGAATCTGCACAAAGTCCGACGCCTTTGCGCTTCCTCCCTGCGCCATGCGCACAAATGTCGTGAACAGAACAATGACGAAAATATCATCGCAGGATGCACCCGCCATAATCATCTGAGGGATGCTCTTTTGCGTCCCATAACCGTTTTCCATCAGCTGCACCATCCGCGGAATCACGACTGCCGGGGAAACCGCCCCGAGCACTGCCCCCATCACGGCAGCCTCCACGCGCGTAATTCCAAGCACATACGGAGCAAATAAAAAGAATGCAAAGATTTCAAAGCTCGCCGGGACAAACGCCATCATCATAGCAGGGCGCCCGACTTTCTTTAAATCCGCAAGATTTAAGGAAGACCAGCTTTTAACAAAATGATAATCAGCGCCATCTGGCGAAGCTCCGACAAATGCCCAGAATCGACGGATCCAGCAGATTCAGCACATACGGTCCGAGCACGATGCCCGTAAAGAGCATTCCAATAATCCTCGGAAGCCCTATCCGTTCACAGATCGCCGCCATGGCAAGACCTGCCAGAAAAATAAACGCAAGTGAAGTTAACATGTTTTCCTCTCATTTCTATTCTCTGTGGAATTGGAATGCGCCCGCTGCGGCATTGCTCTGCGAACATTCTACTGTCAAAAATCAAAAAACCGATGTCCTCTGCGATTTTTGTTTGCACACAAACATCCCTTTCTGCGGACATTTGCAGTCAGCCATCGATGCCAAAATCCTGTCGCTTTTGCATCTAAAATCACAGAAGTCATCCCAGCTTACAAAAATTCTTTCAAGCGGTTCCGCCATACGGCGCGGGAGAACCTCATTCCCGGAGAGTATTATAACAACACTGCTCTGGTGTGTAAAGGAAAAATCCAGCCTTTTATTTCATCCCCACGAATTTTGCATCCGCTTCATCGAAATAATCGTCCATATTGCTGCTCAATCCGCTCGCTTTCCATGCCTGATCGAAGGGAATGCTTTCCTGATTGCTCAAATAGATAAACGTACTGTCGCTCTCTGCCGCATTCATCCTGCCTGCCGCTCACTTCCAGTCGGCACTTGTAAGAATGCCCATCTTCGATCTGCCAGGTTCCGTCGCTCATCTCATAATAAGGAACCATCGTCACTTCCCGTCCTGCCGCCATCTTTCTCGACATCCAGAACGTCCGTAGCGGCATAGGTCTTTACCACTCGCTTCTTTTTTGCCATCCGGATAATGCAAACAGCAGGCATAATACAAAAAGCGGCACGAATCATTTTTTCATAGGCATACTCACCGCTTCGCAGATTCTTCTTCAAATACAGGATATTTTTTCTTATCTGCGTCTGTAATTTTGCGAATCACCCTGCAGGGATTTCCGGCTGCAATTACCCCATCCGGAATATTCCTGTTCACAACGCTCCCTGCGCCGATAATGGTATTGCTTCCAATCGTCACGCCCGGCAGCACCGACACGTTCGTTCCAATCCAAACATTGTCCCCTTTATAGTAATCGACAGAGCGATTTCCAGTCCGCGCCCTCTCTGTTCGCTGTCAATCGCATGACCGGCTGTTGAAAATACGCAGTTCGGAGCAATAAATACATTGTCTCCAAAAGTGACCTTCGCGCCATCCGGTATCGTGACATTATGGTTCGTATAAAAATTTTCCCCTACAGAAATATTGAATCCATAATCACAGTAAAACGGCGCTGTAACGACCGGATTTCCTTTTATGCTTCCGAACATCTGACTCAACAGTTCACCCTGCTATTTTACTCTCTGGCGGTTTACAATTGGTGAAATTCATAACATAAATCCGCACAACGGGTTCTTGCCTCTACAATCTCCTGGTCATAGTTTGCATCATATAAATATCCGTTCTGTGCCTTTTTCCCATTCTGTCATGTTCTTTCTCCTTTTTATTGCAATTACCTATTATATAATTTTACAAATCATCTGTATTTTACAGCCGTTCAACGATCACATCCCCCTATTTTGATCTATTCTCACAGCCACCATTCTGGCGTCAGATCCCCCAGTGTTACCACTCTTTTCCTTCTCATAGTCCATCATGATTTCTATCGAACGATAATCCTCCGGCATCAGCTGCGCCATGAATTCCCGGCATGCTCCACAGGGCGGAATTGCCTCGCCTTTCCAGTTCACTGCAATGACACGCCGGATCGCGTCCTCGACGTTTGTAATCATATTGAAAATCGCATTGCGTTCCGCGCACACACCCAGTGTACATGCGGTATCAATGCAGACGCCGACATAAATTTGCCGGAAGCCGACTCTACCGCTGACGCATCGCTTGTTTTTCATTGGCACCATTATAGCATACCTTCTGCCACTTGACTGTCCCAAGCCGTAGAAATAAAATAATCTCAAGGCTTTTAAGCTCCCTGGACCATTTTCGCACCTGCAGGAAAATCTGTACTCAGAATGGAGGTCTTCCCAAAATACTATGAAAAAAAGAGCAATCGAATCCCGCGTGGAACAGGTCTATCAGATCCGCCCGGAACATTTAAACGGTGCAGGACGGCTTTTCGGCGGCAGGCTGATGGAGTGGATTGACGAAGTCGCCGGGCTCGTCGGCATCCGTCATTCCCAGTGTAATGTCATCACTGCATCCGTCGATAACCTGAAATTCATCCGCGGCGTGTTTCAAAAATGACCTTGTCGTTCTGGTCGGAACCCTCACCTGGGTCGGCAGCACTTCCATGGAAGTCCGGGTCGATACCTATGTGGAAAAACTTAACGGCACACGATATCCCGTAAACCGGGCTTACCTCACGCTCGTTGCCGTTGACGAAACCGGAAAACCGACCAAAGTTCCGGGACTTTTGATCGAATCCATCGGTCAGCAGGCGGAATGGGAAGCCGGGCAGAAAAGGAAAAAGAGCTTCGCATCCAACGAAATAAGGAAGGATTTTAATCCTTCCCTTTTTTCATCTCCTGTATCCGTTCATTCATCTCTTTTCGCTTCCCGACGGTAATGCAGAAGAAAAAATAACCAGATCAGAAATGCTGCTGCCAGCTGGGCAGCGATCATCCCGATTTCCTGCCAGACTCCGGCCTCTGGCGAAATCCAACCAACCGCGCATGCGACCAGCGTATAAATCACGCAGCCGCTTCCCATATGGATCACAACACGGATCGGCATCGGCATATTTTCTTTCCGGTAAACGACAGCCGGAACGCCAAAGCCCCAGCCGACCACCACACAACCGACCACCATCTTCGTAAACTGATACCCGGAAAGGCTGAAATTTCCGCCATAATACAGATCAAATAGCATTCCGACAAAAACAGAAAATCCCAAGTGCAATCCCGGTGCTGATTCCTGCATATTTTGCTGCTTCTTTTTACAATCGCTTTCATGCTTTCCTCTCATTTCTGCGCACGCTTTTTGAGCATGCGAGTTTGTGTCAAGTGCGCGCAGACACAAATCTCGCGATTGAAAAATTTTATTTTTCAATCTTTATTCCTCCTACAGACCAAGATATTTCTTAAATTCCGGCAGATATTTTCTGGATACATAATCCTTACAGCCGTTTTTCAGCTTCAGAAGAAGCGTTCCGTTAAATCCCGCTTCAATGCTGTCCAGATAGGAAAGATTGACCAGCGTGGATTTCGAAATCTGCATAAACTGATTTCCAAGCTGCTTTTCTAATTCGTAAAGTCTCTTTCTGGAACGATATTTTGAACACTTTCCAAAAAGAATCGTATCCCCGGCCTCCACACGCACCATATAGATTTCCTCCGGCTGCAGAACGACGAGATTATCCTCATTCTGCAGCGCCGTGATCGGCATTTCCTGCCGGCTGAAACTTTCCATGATTTTCTGGATTTCATCCGTTATTTTATCCACATAAATGACTGCATACGGAATCCGGTATTCCGGTGAAAGTTCAATGCTCACTTTCATGCCCAGACCTCCTTTCCTTTCGTTGACAAAAGCATACACGAAAACATGCGGTTTGTCTCAGGATCGGAGGTAAGTTGACAAAAAAGCTTTCTCAAATGCACCTATGAGCTTTGCTGCACAAATTTTTCGTTTTTATCAAAAAAGGGCTTGACAACCGGAGTATTTGTGAGTATGATACGTCACATAAAGCAAAGGCGCTTTGGAGAATCTTCTCCGAAGTGCCTTTTTCGTTCTAAAGAATACCTTCTGCAGGACGAAACGTTTCGTCAGACAAAACACCGAAATGTACAATGCTTACCCTACAGTTGAAAGGAGATTTGATCTATGTCAAAAAGTATTCCTGAAATTTACGGCAGCCTGGTCTTTAACGACAAAGTGATGCGCGAAAAGCTCCCCAAGGATATTTACAAAGCGCTGCGTAAAACAATCGAAAATAATACCCACCTGGAACTGGATGTAGCCAATTCCGTAGCAGTGGCTATGAAGGAATGGGCCGTAGAACATGGCGCTACCCATTATACGCACTGGTTCCAGCCCATGACCGGTTTCACTGCTGAAAAGCATGACAGCTTCATCAGTCCGGTCGGAGATGGTCAGATCATCATGGATTTCTCCGGAAAAGAGCTGGTAAAGGGTGAACCGGATGCGTCCAGCTTCCCGTCCGGCGGTCTGCGCGCTACTTTTGAAGCAAGAGGTTATACGGCATGGGATCCTACTTCTCCCGCTTTTATTAAAGATGGAACCCTTTACATTCCTACCGCTTTCTGTTCTTACAGCGGCGAAGCACTGGATAAAAAGACTCCTCTGCGCGTTCCATGGAAACTCTGAACACAGAGGCAGTCAAGATTCTGCAGCTGCTCGGAAACAAGGATGTTACAAAGTGTTTCCACCACCATCGGTCCTGAGCAGGAGTATTTCCTGGTTGACAAAAGCTCTGTATGAGCAGAGAAAAGATCTGATCTTTACCGGCAGAACTCTGTTCGGCGCAATGTCTCCCAAAGGTCAGGAAATGGAAGATCATTATTTCGGCGCATTAAAGCCCCGCGTATCCGCATACATGCATGATCTGGATGAAGAGCTCTGGAAGCTTGGCATCCCTGCAAAGACAAAGCATAACGAAGTTGCTCCTGCACAGCATGAGTTAGCTCCGATTTTCGACACGGCAAACGTTGCCGTCGATCACAATCAGCTGACGATGGAAGTCATGAAAAAAGTTGCTGACAAACACGGTCTGGTATGCCTGCTCCATGAAAAACCCTTCGACGGTATCAATGGTTCCGGTAAACACAACAACTGGTCCATGATTACAAATACTGGTGTAAACCTGCTGGAGCCCGGACGTACTCCTGCTGAAAACGCACAGTTCCTGATTTTCCTGATGGCTGTCATCAAAGCGGTTGACGATTATGCAGATCTGCTGCGTATCTCCGTTGCCAGCGCAGGAAATGATCATCGTCTCGGTGCAAACGAGGCGCCTCCGGCTATTATCTCCATCTTCCTTGGAGATGAGCTGACTGCTGTTCTGGATTCCATTGAAAATGATACTTTCTTTGGCAAGCATCCTCTTGTTCAGATGGATACGGGCGCAACTGTACTGCCTCATTTTTTAAGGATAATACCGACAGAAACAGAACCTCACCCCTTTGCATTTACCGGCAATAAATTTGAATTCAGAAGCCTTGGCTCTTCCAGCTCTGTGGCAGGTCCAAACATCATTTTAAATACAGCTGTTGCAGAAGCACTGCGTCAGTTCTACGGAGAATTAAAGGCCTTCCCCGAAGATCAGATGGATGAAGCAGTTCGCGCTCTGGTAAAGAGAGCGATCCTGAAGCACAAAAAGGTTATCTTTAACGGCAACGGCTATTCTGACGAATGGGTTCAGAAGCTGAAAAGCGCGGTCTGTACAACTTAAAGTCCACTCCTGATGCGCTTCCTTATTTCATTCACGAGAAGAATATCGACCTGTTTACCAGCCATCACATCTTCTCCAAAGAAGAGATCTTCTCCAGATATGAAATTTTGCTGGAGACCTACAGCAAAACCATCCATATCGAAGCAAAGACCATGGAGGATATGGTTCGCCGCGATTTCCTGCCTGCCCTGATGACCTATACAGACGAGGTTGCAGCATCGATCTCCGCGAAAAAAGCAGTTCTTGCAACACTGCCCCTGCACCGCACAGGAGAAACTGCTGACCACACTTTCCGGCTATTACGAAGCCATTTATACCGCGGAAGAAAAGCTGGAAGCAGATCTTGCAACAGCAGAAGGCATGAGCGATCAGCCTGCCCTGTCCCTGTTCTATCACGAGACAATCCTGCCTGATATGGATGCAGTCCGCAGCGCTGTAGATGCTGCAGAAACCTATATTCCTGACAGCATCCTGCCTTACCCGAACTACGAGAAGCTGCTGTTTTCCGTTTAAAACAGCCGGAAGGGACACTTTAAAATGAGTTTTTTTGATCCGGAACAAGAGGATAAACTGAAAGAGGAATGCGGCGTCTTCGGGATTTATAATCCCGATGGCAGCGCCGCTGCTCCTTCTATCTACTACGGGCTTTCTGCTCTGCAGCACCGCGGACAGGAAGCCTGCGGTATTGCCGTCTGTAACACAAATGGCCCGAAAGGAAATATCACCTGGCACAAAGACATGGGGCTTGTCAGCGAGGTGTTTCATGAAAAATCCCTGGATTCCCTGAAGGGAAATATCGGCATCGGGCACGTCCGCTACTCCACGACCGGCGCAAGCATCGTGGAAAATGCGCAGCCCCTCGTCTTGAACTATTTAAAAGGCACGCTTGCGCTTGCCCATAACGGCAACATCACAAATGCATCCGAGCTCCGTCAGTCTCTTCAGGAGAGCGGCGCTATTTTCCGCTCTACGACAGACTCCGAAGTCATCGCCTGCGATATCGCACGGGAAAGAACCCACACCTCCTGTGTGGAAGATGCAATTTTACAGACTGCACGCAAATTAAAGGGCGGTTACGCTCTTGTCATCATCAGCCCCAGAAAACTGATCGGCGTCCGAGATCCGCTCGGTTTAAAACCATTATGTCTGGGCAAACGTGGTGACAGCTACATCCTTGCATCGGAAAGCTGCGCCCTGACAGCTGTAGACGCAGAATTTGTACGTGATATTCTTCCCGGCGAGATCGTTACCATTACCGAAAATGGGATCAAATCCGATTCCCAAGTCTCATCGAGGAAAGTAAAGCTGCACAGATTCCTCATGCACATTGTATTTTCGAATACATCTATTTTGCCCGTCTGGATTCCACGATGGACAATGTAAACATATATGATGCCAGAATCCGCGCCGGCGCTTGCTGCTTCCTACCCGGTTGAGGCGGATCTTGTTACCGGAGTCCCGGATTCCGGTCTGGCTGCGGCAATGGGCTATGCGCAGGCCTGCGGTCTGCCCTTCGCCCTTTGCATTTCACAAAAACAGCTATGTGGAAGAACTTTCATCAAACCCACCCAAAAGCGAGCGGGAGTCCGCTGTTCACCTGAAACTGAGCGTACTCTCCAGCGTCGTCAAAGGCAAACGTCTTGTCCTGATTGACGATTCTATCGTCCGCGGCACGACAATGGCCAGCCTGATCCGTATGTTAAAGGATGCCGGCGCAACGGAGGTGCATGTACGTATCAGCTCCCCTCCTTTTCTTTTCCCCTGTTACTACGGAACCGACGTTCCCAGCAACGATCAATTGATCGCGTCCTCCCACACTGCTGCCGAAATCTGCGCCTCTATCGGCGCAGACTCCCTCGGCTACATGAAGCTGGAGGACTTGAAGCAGATGACCGGGGATCTTCCACTTTGCAAAGCATGCTTTGACAGTCACTACCCTGTATAACTCTCCCCTGACTGTCAGATGCATACTTTATACATCTGTACCGGAACTGCACCGGTATGGAAAATGCCAGCCCGCAGGATTGAAGCCTGCGGGCTGGTGTTATGTACAATAAAAACGTCCCGCATAAATTCTTTACTTATCAACAAAACGACAGTTTTTGAAAGCCTTCCTGTTGTGCTTCCAGCTCCGCAAACAGGTTCCAGACCCGTCTGGTACTTTTCCTTGCCTCTCTCTTTCTCGCCTGATTATAATACATTTTTTCTTTATTGCTTCTCTGCGGAAGCAAATGATAATCCCTGTTCCATAATCTTCTTAGCACGGTCATGACCGGCAATATATTTCAGATATTTCGCAGGATGACTATTTTCTCCTGCATCCACCTGTCTGTGATATCTGGCTTTTTTTGCCTGCTCCATTGTCATCTTTTTCCCGCCAAACGGACAGTGGAACAGCTTGTAACACTGCTTCCGGTCAAAAAATACTATTTTCCATGCAGCCATATCCGTAAGTACATATAAAATATCTCCGTCATACTCAATACTCATATGATGCTCTTTTGCCTGACGCTCAATATTCCACGCAGCTTTCCGGTAAGCTTCCGGATAAGATGCTGTTCTCTCTTTTCCTACAAGCAAAGCTATTATCTTCTCAAGCTGCCCTGTCTCTTCTTTCCCATCATATCCGCTGCATTGTATCAGATTCGTCCGTCCTATCGTCTCATCCCAAATTTTCTTATACAGCCTGAAATGCTGCTTTGCTGGATCAAACCGGATTTCCCAACAATAATTTTTCGCCTGGATTTTGATTCTGATTTTCTTCCAGCTTCGCCTAATCCGTCAATCTCTTCAAGAATCTTTTTCATCGGTTTAATGGTCCCTGTGGCACATTTTTGCTGAGCTTTACATGCAACATTTACAGGGAGATAATTTTCCACTGTTTTCTTCTGTAGCTCCACTATGGTTGAAGCCGGATTTACAAGAGCTAAGAATGCCGGAAACATTATCATGAAAAACCTAATGGACTTCTGTATTGGTACTTGTGTATTTATTCTGATCGGTTTCAGTTTATTACTCGGTGAAGATATGATCGGATTGATC